>Ga0157363_1007899_pt1 | contig 10093 bp, 6 predicted proteins | sample AttsexASBM1_FD_111477 | JGI IMG/M metagenome (GOLD analysis project Ga0157363, IMG submission 111477) | Fungus gardens microbial communities from leaf cutter ant in Ribeirão Preto, State of São Paulo, Brazil - Atta sexdens ASBM1 | ecosystem: Host-associated > Fungi > Mycelium > Unclassified ...
AAATAACCCTAAAACCAACAGCATCAAAACGCCGCCAACATATCCCTTCCAATTCCATATTCAATTTTCAAAGACCAAAATCCCCGCCGCTCCAGAACCCCCGAAAGAAGCCCGCCGCGTCGGGAAGCGCTTTCTAGCCAAGGGTCGCCATTTCTGTCAACGGCTTTTTCTCAGAAACTTCATATTTTTTGCGAAAGCCCGAAAAAACCGCTATTTTCCGTCAAAAATTCTTATGTTTCTTCTCATAATCTTTGTCAGGAGCTTCGATAATTCCACCGCCCGCCACGCAAAATGACAATTTTCTCCCCATCGCCTCACGATACATACAAAAAGCCGGCCCAGAATTTTATCCGGGGCCGGCTTTTCACTCTGCTACAACCTTGATCCAGGCCCTTAAGCTGTTTCGATCGTTTTATACTTTACTTTCACATCGTGCCCTTTGAGCATGCCGTGCCAATAGAGACGCGGAAACACTTCCGTCTTCAGCATCCAGGCAAAGCGGCTAGGCTTGCGCTGATCATATGGAAAACTTGGCGCAACCTTGCCCCCATAGAGGAACTCGGCAAGAACAACCTTCCCATAAGACACCGTTAGAGGGCATGCGCCATAACCGTCATAAACGGCAGTCTGTGGACGACCATCCAAAGACGCCAGAAGGTTCGCCACCACAACAGGGGCCTGCTCACGCACTGCGGCTGCAGTTTTCGCGTTGCTTGTGCCAGCAGCGTCTCCCAGACCAAACACAGTCTCGTATTTGACGTGCCGCAAGCTTGACGGGTCCACATCAATCCAGCCCCCAGAATTCGCAAGCGGGCTTTTCTTGATGAAATCCGGTGCACTCTGCGGAGGAACGACATGGATCATATCGAACTTGCGCACCACCGTTTCATCGGTGCCAACTTTCTGGAAGGTGGCTTCTTTCTTTTCCCCGTCGATCTTGATCAGATGCTCTTTCTTGTGGAGATCCACCCCATAGAAATCGATCTGTTTCTGCAACGCGGGCACATAATAGGGCACGCCAAACAATGCGTCCCCAGCCATGCAGAATTCAACCTTCGTCCGGTGAAGAGAGCCTTCGCGGCGCCAGTGATCAGAAGAAAGATACACCGCCTTCTGTGGCGCACCTGCACATTTGATCGGCATTGGAGGCTGTGTGAAAATAGCCGTCCCACCGTCCAGATGACGAACACATTCCCACGTGTAGGGCGCGTGCTCCCGCGAATAATTGGACGTTACACCATTTTTACCCAGAGATTCTTTTAATCCCTCGATCTTGTCCCAGTCGAGCTGGATACCCGGGCAAACAACCAGACGGCGATATTCAACAACGCGGCCACTCTCAAGGGTGACACTGCTGGCATCAGGATCAATGGCCACCGCACTGTCGCGGATCCATGTGACATTCTTGGGGATCAGACCGCCTTCCTGCTTCAGCGTCTGTGCCTGGGTCATGACCCCGGCGCCGACCAGTGTCCAACCCGGCTGATAAGCATGGGTCGTGGAAGGCTCAATAATAGCCACAGAAAGATTCTGTCGTTGATGCTTCAGCAATGCTGCAACGGTAATCCCGGCAGCTCCACCACCTATAATAACAACAGAGAAGCGATCCTGATGGGTCGGGTCTGCCATGTTCGATGCTCCTGAAATCCGCGACGCAATACTCAGGCCAGCAAAGCCAGCCTCTCCGTCAGAAGAGAATAAAAGCCGTCTGAATCGACGTCATGAAGCCACAACGCGTTAGGCGGCCGATCAGTTACCTTCCAAAGGTCCACAACACTCTGCCCGAGGCAAAGGGGCGCTTCCACCTCTACTTCAACATTGCACTCCCGTCCTGTGAACAGGTCTGGCCGCAAAAGCCAGCCAATCGTGCACGGATCGTGAAGCGCGCCGCCGTCCCAGCCGTATTTGATACGCTCGAAACGGTCCTCAGCTCCGAGCATCCGCACAACCATGTCCGCAGCAGGTGTGCCAATCTTAGAAATCGGCTCCAGACGGGCAGCCGTTGCCAGAACCCGATGCGTCACATCCAGTGGAATGAGCGTAACCGGCACACCTGCCGCCAGCACAGCCTTCGCAGCATCAGGATCAACGTAGAAATTGAATTCAGCAGTAGGCGTGATGTTCCCGCCCTCACGCTGCGCTCCACCCATTGCAACGATCCGGGCAATACGTGGCGCAATGTCTGGCGCGTGCGCCAGAGCCGTGGCGATATTCGTCATCGGACCAAGGCAGACGATGGTGATCTCACCAGCCGCTTCCGAACGCAGCAGATCCACAAGGTGCGTTGCTGCATCCAGTCCCTGTTCCCTTAAACGAGGCACAGGAAGATCGGCGCCATCCATTCCCGTCGCACCATGCACGTGCTCAGCACTGATGGGCGGCCGGCGCAGAGGACGCGCAGCTCCGGCGAAAACCGGAATATCCGTACGACCCGCAAGTTCCAGCAGGGCACAGGCATTCCGTGTCGTCAAAGCAAGCGGCACATTCCCCGCCACAGTCGTGATGGCTTCAACCCGAAGTTCAGGAGAAGCCAGCGCCAGAAGAATGGCAACCGCGTCGTCCTGCCCCGGGTCGGTATCAATCACGATCCGACGGGGGTGTGCCTGCGTGCTCATGCTTCAGCGTCGTCCTTGAACCAAACTTCAACCGGGCCAAGAGCCTTCAGAGTCATCGGCCGACCACGACGGTCCATGGACTTGCCAACAGACAGCCGCACCCAGCCTTCGCTGATGCAATATTCTTCAACAGTCGTACGCTCTTCACCCTTGAAGCGGACGCCAATACCGCGGGCCAGAGCCTGCTCGTTGAAATAGGGGCTGTCCGGACTGGCGCAGAGGCGGTCGGGCGGTGTGTCGCTCATGGAAAGTATCCTTTTCTCGTTTCCCGTTCCTCTCTAGCGCCGCAGCCCTCAGGCTCCAACCCATCGCGCTCAACATGGCTCCCACAGAACCGGCACCCCTGCTATGAAAGTCCCACTTCCCCCGGAGACATCCCGTCATGACGCGCACTCGAGTGTTCCGCTCTTCCACTTTCAAGGCCACATTCCTAAGCCTTTCCCTGCTGGCCCCCATGCTCTCGGGCTGCACTCCGCGCGATGACGGCGACTCCTACTCCCTGTCAGAGCAGGTCGCAGCAGGCCAGACCATCCGCCTTGACCCAGTACCGACCCATGAGCGTGCATCCGTCTACCGCCTCACCTACCGCAGTACGGACGCTCGAAACGCAAACCAGCTTGTCCGCGTATCGGCGCAGGTTCTGGTTCCCAATGGCACACCTCCGGCAGGAGGGTGGCCCGTCCTCGCATGGGCACACGGCGCCAGCGGCATCGGCCTGACCTGCGCACCCTCCGTCATGGGAATAGGCACCGTACAGGCCCGCTTCTACGATGGCTGGCTGCAGCAGGGGTTTGCGATCGTCGCTACCGACTATCCCGGCCTCGGTGAGCCCGGCGCCCCCCTGTTTCTCAATGCACGCTCCGAAGGCATGAGCATTCTGGACGCCATACGCGCCGCACACAGCCGCCTTCCTGATCTTTCCCAGAACGTCGTTCTGGCGGGGCACTCACAGGGCGGACAGGCCGTGATCGCTGCAGCGGGACTGGCACCAACCTACACACCGGGCATCCATATTCTGGGTACAATCGCTGCAGCCCCACACGAACTGGATGCGGAAGGCGCACACACGTTGCTCAACCCTCGCAACCCACGCCAGTTCTCGCCTTCCGTGCCCCTGCTGCTCATGCTGGGGGCTTCATATTCTGAAGCAAACCCCTCATTCGATCCGGCCCGCGTCTTCACACCTCGCGCGCTCCATCTCATTCACGAAGCAAAAACAACCTGCATTCCAGACTTCTTTGCTCTGGCTCACCGTTCCGGCCTGACCATCGCAAACATGCTCCAGCCCGATGCGGAAACAGCTCTTGCGCCAGCACTTGAATGGGCACGCTATCCAAGCCTGAAACTCTCAACCCCTGTATTCATCGGAACGGGCACACAGGACGTCCATGCTCTGCCCTCAGAGCAAAAACGCCTTGTCGCCAATCTCTGTGCAAGCGGCACTTCCGTGACGCAGCACATTTATCCGGGCGTCAATCATAACGACACCCTCTCCACCAGCAGGTCAGACAGCCACGCATTCGCACGCCAGCTTCTGAACGGCGAAGAGCCACGAGCCTCCTGTCCGGCACACTAAAAATACGTCTGGGCTAATTTTCACAAACCATGGACAGCGAAAATTAACCCAGACAAATCCCCACGCATAATAATGGCAGCAGGATTTCAAAAACCCGTACTTTCCGAATATTCCTTTTTTCTTGAAGTCATTTGTTTCTGCTGTTTGCGTCCTGTACGCTGGTGCCATGAACATTTTCATCACCGGCGCGGCCTCTGGAATTGGGCAGGCTCTCGCCTTCCGTATTTCCCGTCCCGGCATCACCCTCCATCTGTGTGACATCAACACTGAAGCACTCGAGCTGACAGCCCAGGAAAGCCGCACACGGGGCGCCCGTGTAACATGCCACCCGATAGACGTCCGCAACCGCGAAAGCATGGAAGACTGGCTAATGGACCAGAACATTCCACGTATGGACATGCTCTTCGCCTGCGCAGGCATCACAGGAGGACGCCCCCCCGCAGATCTGGACGGAATATCCATCGAGCGTGAAGAACGCGTCCGCGAGATGTTCGACATCAATCTCAACGGCGCGCTCAATACGCTGTTGCCCGCCATCCGCCGAATGCGAACCCAGTCACCCGATAGCCGTGGAATGCGCGGCCGCATTACCGTGATGGCGTCTGTCGCAGGGTTCGTCGCATACCCCGGAACACCGTCCTACTCTGCCTCGAAATCTGCATTGGACCGGTTTGCCGTGTCCGCAGCCCCAGCCCTCGCGCAAGCTGGCATCAGCCTGACAAGCGTATGCTGCGGATTCGTGGACAGCCCGATGGTCGCCCGCAACCGCTTCCCAATGCCCGGGCTGGTCAGCCCCGCCGACGCAGCACAGCGAATCCTGCGCGGAACATTGCGTGGAGACCGGCGCGTCATCTTTCCACGGTGGCTTGTTTTCGGCTCAAGGCTCGTAGATCTGCTCCCGCCACGCCTTATGGAACTCTATTATTGCCGCCAACCGTCTGCACAGCCCGCTGGAATGCCAGATTTCTGACCCTTTTCACCGAAGAAAACTGACATTTCGTGTCCTAACGGTAATGACCCAAATGAGGAAATTGGCGATACAGTAACAGTATGAATTTCTGCCGCCTGTTCATTGATCGCCCGGTCGCGACAACCCTGATGTCCATCGCCATCTTCGTGGCCGGGGTCGTCTGCTATCCGCTCCTGCCAGTCGCAACCATGCCGGACATGGCAACGACATCCATCATGGTCCAGGTCTCGCAGCCCGGCGCCGATCCCCAGCAGATGTCCACCTCTGTCACGACACCGCTGGAGCGCAGACTGGCATCCATAGCGGATCTTCAGGATATCGAATCCGATAGCAGCAGCGGATCAGCCTCGATATTTCTGGATTTCTCATCCTCCAGAAATATCGACGGCGCACTGCGCGACGTACAGGCCGCATTGAGGGCATCCAGAAGCGACCTGCCAAAAGGCACACTGGACTCAGATCCAGCCGCCTTCAAACTCGATGGCAGCGGCTTCCCGGTCTACCTTCTCAGCGTCACGTCAGACCAACTCACATATGCAGAACTCTACGACGTCGCGAGCATCCGCGTCCGGCCTCTGCTCGCACAGGTCAAGGGCGTGGGCCGCGTCGAGGTCGTGGGCTCCTCCACACCTGCTGTCCGCGTAGAGCTCAACCCGTATCCCCTTTATAAATGGGGCATAGGCTTCGAAGACGTCCGCACGGCACTCGCTTCCGCCAACGCCTTCACGCCCAAAGGCTATATCGACAGTCACGGCCAGCGTATGTCGCTTTCCACCAACGATCAGGCCGTAAACGCAGAGCAGTATCGCAACCTGATCGTCGGGTATCGCAACAACTTCTACCCCGTCAGACTGAGCGACATCGCAACCGTATCAGACAGCGTTCAGGATATTTTTCAGGCCAGCTACATCGACGGCCACCGCGCAGTCACACTCATCGTCACCGGGCAGCCTCACGCCAACACCGTGGCCATCGTGGACGGAATCAACGCAAATTTCGAACACCTTAAAGCCGCCATCCCGGCCAACGTAAATCTGCGTGTAGGCCTCGATACGTCCATGAGCATTCGCGCGGCCCTTCTAGACGCAAAGATGACCCTGGTCATCTCGGTAGTGCTGGTCGTCCTCGTAATCCTGCTGTTTTTCCGCCGCCTCAAAACAACCCTGATCCCGGCAGTCACCGTCCCCATCGCGCTCTCGGGCACGCTTGCAGCAATGGCTGCCTTCCACTTTACACTCGACATTCTCTCCCTGATGTCTCTTACCATCGCCGTTGGCTTCGTCGTCGATGATGCCATTGTGGTTCTGGAAAACATCGCACGCCATATCGAAGAAGGGCGCTCACGATACGAAGCCAGCCTGATCGGTGCATCTGAAATCGGCTTCACTGTCGTCTCGATCACCGCTTCGCTGATCGCGGTTTTCATTCCGCTCCTTTTCCTGCCCGGCACGGCAGGCTCGATCATGTTCGAATTCTGCATGACCATGATCTCCGCCATCGTGATTTCGATGTGGCTGTCCTTAACCCTCACGCCCATGATGTGCGCCCGCCTTCTCGAAGTGGATCACGGCGAAACCGAAGGACGACACCCCGTCACGGCATGGATCGTCCACATCACAGAAAGCGTTCTAGACCGTACGATCAGCCTCTACGGCAAATCCATGAAATGGTGCCTGCGCCACCCCATCCTGATGGGCCTGAGTCTGCCCTTAAGCTTTGCGATCCTCGTGGGCTCGATCATTCTGATGCCCAAGGAATTCGTGCCCGAACAGGATATCTCCCTGCTTCAGGGCAGCGTCCGCGGCGATGCGACCATGTCCTTCGACGATCTGGACCGCAGACTCCGAAAAATTAGCACAATCGTTGAAAAAGACCCTGACGTCACATCCACCACCATCTTCACCAACGACAAGAATTCGGGTCAGCTCTTCATTCACCTGAAAGAAAAAGACCAGCGCCAGAACGCCTCTTTCGTCCTTGCCCGAATTCGCAAAAACGTACCCATCGAACCCGGCGCCGACATCTCGTTCTGGTCCGTTGGCGGCAATCGCCAGGGCGGAAATTCGCAACGCAGCACAGGCAGCTTCCGATATGTCCTGCGCAGTGAAAACGTCGCAGACCTTTACAGCTACATGCCAAAACTCCTGGCCGCACTCCGGGCCACCGGAAAACTGGTCAACGTCTCGTCTTCGGTCGAACAGCAATCCATGGCCGAAAATGTCATCGTGGACCGCGATACCGAAGCACGATACGGCGTCACACCACAGCTGATCCAGAACGTCCTCTACGATTCATACGGTCAGGCCATCGTCTCCACCATTCACCTGCCAACAACCGACCATCGCGTCGTCATGGTCGTTGCCCCAAAATATCGCCAAAATCCTGAACTGATTCACCAGATCTGGATTTCAACATCCGCTGGAACCGCAGCAGGGGCCGCAGCATCAAACCTGATCCGCGTTGGAAGTAGCGCCGCAAGCGGCTCCCCCGCAGCTATCGCTGCCGCCTCAATCCGCAATGCCCTCGCAAACCAGATATCCGGAACCAACTCCAGTGGCGCAGCCGTCTCATCTGCAATCGAGACAATGATCCCACTTGATAACGTGGCAACCGTAGTCGCACGCCAGCAACCGCTCGATATCACTCATAGGGACGGCTATTTTTCCTCAGCCATCTCTTTCGACGTCGCTCCCGGCATCACATACGATATCGCGAAAACCGTCATTCAGGACACGATGGCCCAAACTCATCCGCCAGCGAGCGTCATGAGTGAATTCACCGGCACCGCTGGCGATACCGCAAAAGTCATGAAAAATGGCCTCCTCGCCTTCGTCGCAGCAGTTGCGGTCATGTATATCGTGCTGGGCGTTCTCTACGAGAGCCTGATCCATCCCATCACCATCCTCTCAACGCTCCCATCCGCTGGTATTGGAGCGGTGCTCGGGCTTTGGGTCGCAGGAGAATCCTTCAGTCTGGTGGCCATGATCGGCATCATTCTCCTGACAGGCATCGTCAAGAAAAACGCCATTCTCGTCATTGATTTTGCCATTCAGGCAGAACGCGAACAGGGAATGTCTCCCAAAGACGCAATTTTCCTAGCCTCGATTACCCGGTTCCGCCCAATCCTCATGACCTCTCTCGCCGCAGCACTCGGCGCCGTGCCTCTGATCATCGGCAATGGCTACGGCTGCGAAATGCGGCGCCCCCTTGGCGTATCCGTCATTGGTGGCATGGTCGTCAGCCAGCTTCTGACACTCTACACCACTCCGATCGTGTATCTGTGGATGGACTCCATCGGAAAATGGACACGCAAGATCCTGCGGCGTCTGGTTTCGATTTTTCATCGACGCCACCCCCATACTGCCCCGTCTTCAGAACAAGCCTGAAAACAAGAAACGGACAATCTGAGCACAATATGAAAAGAAGTTTTCGCCTCGCCCTTCTCGCAGGACTGCTCCCGCTTGCAGCCCATGCCGCACCGCTCCAGCTTCGCAGCAACTTGCTCATCTCACCTGATGGCAGCCGACTGTTCTCGTTGGACCACGCCGAAGGCGCTCCCGGCCAGACCGTCATCCCGACGCCAACAATCCGCAAACTTCCATCCGGCGCAATAACTGCCATCACCCTGTGCAACGGATGCAGCGCAACGTCCTTCGCCTGGAGCCGGGACGGGCAGAAGCTTGCATATGTCCTAAAAAATCCCAGCGAGAAAACACGCTCAATCTGGACCGTAGACGCCGACGGGCACAACCCCGTTCATCTGCTCTCTTTTGACGGCACTCTGCAAAGTCTCGCATGGGGCCCTGAAAACCGCCTCGCCGTGCTTGCAACAGCAGGAGCCCACAAGGAGCCAGGCGCACTTCAGGCTGGCGCTGCACCCTCAGGCGAAATCGGCACCAACGAAGACGAACAGCGCATCGCCACAATCGAAAACGGCAGCGTCAAATGGCAGTCTCCTGCAGACCTGTACGTCTACGAATATGACTGGCGCCCGGACGGCAGCGGCTTTGTCGGAACTGCGGCACCCGGGAATGGTGACGATCACTGGTGGATCGCCCGTCTCTACAGCTTTGCAGACGGAAAATCCTCCCTGCTCTACACACCTCCGCAGGAACAGCAGCTCGGCCTTCCGTATGTTTCACCCGATGGCAAAACCGTTGCATTTATTGGCGGTCTGATGAGTGATTTCTCCTTCTTCGGAGGAGACGCATACGCAATTGACCTCACAAAGCAGGGCGCCCACGCCATCAATCTGACACCCGGGCTGCATGCAACGGTTACGGATATTTCCTGGGACTGCGCAAAGGGCCTCACAGCCGCAGGGCTTCAAGGCGCACAGAGCATCGTCTGGTCGCTCAAGTCAGGCGTAAAGGAAATCTGGCGAGGAGACGATCTGATTTCAAACGGCCGTGGAGAGCCAAGCCTCGCCTGCGCCGCCGGAAAATCAGCCATACTGCGTCAAACCTTTACTCAGGCACCGGAAATCTGGGCAGGCGAGATCGGAAAATGGTCTCAGATCACCCACGACAACACCGCACAGCCCGCCCGAGCCAAAGCGCGCAGCGTCACCTGGAAAAGTGACGGATATAGCGTTCAGGGCTGGCTACTCGAACCCCTGTCCCGCAAAGCCGGCGTTGAACGTAACGGTCACGTTCCCATGGTGGTCAACATCCATGGTGGCCCTTCAAGCGCAGTCGTCGCGCGCTATCTGTCCGGGAACAGCCATAACATGGCGTTGCTTGATGCAGGCTATGACATTTTCCTGCCTAATCCCCGTGGAAGTTACGGTCAGGGTGAAGCCTTCACATTCGCCAACCGGCGTGATTTTGGCCACGGCGATCTACGTGACGTCCAGCGCGGCATAGACGCCGTGGAGAAAATCGCTCCCGTAGATGATGCCCGCCTCGGCCTCACAGGCTATTCCTATGGCGG
>Ga0157363_1007900_pt1 | contig 10092 bp, 2 predicted proteins | sample AttsexASBM1_FD_111477 | JGI IMG/M metagenome (GOLD analysis project Ga0157363, IMG submission 111477) | Fungus gardens microbial communities from leaf cutter ant in Ribeirão Preto, State of São Paulo, Brazil - Atta sexdens ASBM1 | ecosystem: Host-associated > Fungi > Mycelium > Unclassified ...
AATAAGACATTAATTAAATTATTTTTTTATGCAATTTTTATATTTTATATTTAACACAATTATTATTTTTGCATTATACCTTGCATTTGGGTTCATATTTTGAAATGCAATCTTTCTCAACAATTTGTAAATCGGGCACTTTGTTTTTTGTTCCTCTATCGAAGAGCTCGTCTATTCTCTTGATTTGAGCCGGATTGTGGGCGACAATCAGCTTGCCAATTTTCTTATGAGGTATGTTGTTCTTGCAGAAATACTCGTACGACAGTTTCAAGCCTTCCACGCAAAGTTTTGCCTATAATGTTAAATTATGAATGTTTTAACATTTTTCTGGGAATATTGTGAGAATAATCAGTATTTGATTAATTTTCTGTTTTACACAAGTTAATTAAAATTGTTTTTATTCATAGAAATTGAATATGAAATATATTATTTCTTGTAACGATAATAGAAGGGAAACCTACTCGTTATATGGCAATAAAGATTAATAATTTCTTCTGTCAATCTTATCACAGGTCCAGCTATTAAAATAACTGCATGCAAGAAGTTACATGTTTATCTCTAAATTCACCTTCATGCTTCCAGGAGTGTAATACATGCCAGCATGCACCACGCCACTGTTATGACCCGTTTGATGCATAGCTAGGGCATTCTCCTTTTCCACAATGGCTATTTTCATGTTCGGATGTCGCATAATTATCTCGCGGGCGGTTGCGCAGCCGATGATGCCACCACCCACGATCACCAGGTCGTACGAGGAACATGTGCTGAAAATTCCGTACATCTGAATCGTTCCTTCTTGTACAAGGAAAACAACGGTTTTAAGCGAAATATCAGACTTGCTTCAATGCCAAATTTGAATTTTTTTTAATGCAAAGGATTCCACACACAAAACCATGGGTTTGTTGATTTAATGGTTTAAACTAATATGTACATATTTTAGATTTTTTTACTCATAAAAATTTAAGTTTATTTAGGTAAAATCATAAAAAATAGACAAATTTAATTGTAGCATCATTTGAATGTGTTGAGTCTAATTGGACTAAAAAGTATCTTTATCTATTGTATTAAACTATTTAATTTTTTTGTGTGTAACTGTACTTTAATTCATTTAATTTATTTCATGCATGGAATAATGAATTGATTGATGTAAAGAAAATACATAGTTGCTTTTCAAAAAATTATGCAATGTACATACTTCTTTACAAATTTTTTCTTAAAATAATTATGTGTTTTTCTTATACCAATTAACTCGTCTCATTGTTTTGTGCATAACAATATTAAGGTGCAGTTACTAAAAGATAACATTAGTAGAAAAAGATACTATTTAGCTGATCCCAAAATAACAACTTTTAAGTGATGCTAGTTTCTCTCTCTGATGGTTTTGTCTAAGAAAACTTCTCAGTCAAAAACTAAAATAACATACTACAGTTTAAGTCAATTTCATTGAAATTTAAAAATCCACAGTTAAGTTTTGTGTGGGATCCTTTTAAAAATTGGTTCGTATTAATTATGAGCAATATCTTGCAAATTGTAGCAAAAATAAATATTAAAAAAAAATACCCAAACAGAACAATAAATCTCAATAATGTTACAATAAAACATACTCGATTAAAAAATAATTTCTAATAAACATTTTGTAATCTCAACGTCATTTTGATGATTTTATGTTCTGTTTGGGTACAGTCAGTAATTCAAAGAATATTCTTAGCAAACATTACGAGAAATTTTACATAACACATAGAATTTCTACACACGGGAAAATACAGAAGGGCGGGGATGTAATCCATGTACATACATGCCCGTCAAACTTTCTCCGTGTTAAGTAACAAGGCTGTAGCTTCACGAAGTACGTGAGATGTTTATTAATCTACGGCTAAAGAGCTTATTATCAGACGTTTGCTGGAGGTTTGGACAAGAACTTAACAGTTCTAGGCCGGATTAAATGGCGCTCATTATTAAACGCTGTCGTTCCGCAGGACTTAAGGGATGGCAGTAAGCTATTCGGGATTTCACGGTGTAAACTCTACAAAGAGATCGATACCTTGTCGTAGACTGATGACGACATATATAATTCAGCTGCAGTGCAGCTCTCCTGATCAGAGACGTTATCACGTTCGTTCCCATTATGTCGGATTCGTAGTCACCTCAGATTTGGACCGTACGCTTTCTATACAGAACTGTCACTCAGATATCATTCAGATAGAAATTGAACAATTAGTTTTTTTATTCACATTAACTGCGTGTTTAAAATGCACGTCATTTTTATCTCGATGACTAACATCCAATTTCACGATCTCTCTTTTTTTTCTCGTTTTTTTTCTCACGATAATTTGTCGATAGTCCAGTTAAATCAAAATTTCCAAACAATCCGCAAAAGAATTAATTAAAATTGCATAGTCATATTTTATAAAGCAGTATTATAAAATACAGAGTTACACTAAAAAAAAAAGAGATGTATCAATAATTATTTTTTTTTAATTGAAAATAATCTTGTTGAATTAACAACAGTATTATATTAATGAAACAAATAAAATTTTATTAAACCAAACATGACACATTTTTTTTTGTTTAATGTTATTATAGTGTGAATTAATAAAATTATTTTCAATTAAAATAATGCTGTTGATATAATATAACTTTTTTCAGTGTAAAAAACAATTTTTATTATTTCTAAATGATACATTTAAAAAATAATTAAATGATACACGACAGAATCTTTAAATTACTTTTTCTTTCTTCTATTTTTTTAACTTCCGCTGTTCATCAATCGCGAAAATCGATAAAGCCGTATGAATATGCATCGTAAAGCAACAATTATACATTATAAAAATGTTTTTGGAACGAGTTTCTTATTAATGTACTAAAATGTACTAAAATGTACTCCAAGAGACACCCGATATAAAAAAAAAGATTCTCAAATTCTTTCCTATCCTTCTCTTCACAAATTATAACTTTAGTCATTCACAGATCGATCACATAAATAAATTAATGTAATGTGCATTGTGCGGCAATAACTTAATATATGCATCACATATTTAAAATACTTAAGAATTCTAATTTTAAAGCGAGTTTCTATCCGAAGTAATATTTAAGTCTGTTCTACAATGTGCTTTTTGTTTCTTGTTTCTTGCCTTTTGTTATTTTTTACATCTTGTCTTTTTGCTTCTTATCCGATTTTTTGTTTTATATCGCCTGATAAAAGTTAACGAACTTCGAAAGAAACAAGAAATACAATTGTTAATAAAACGATTGCAAAGGAGAAAAAAGTAAAAGGTAAAAAGCACATTATAGAATAACCATTTTACTCCAAAAAACATTTCACACAAAGAAAAGTTTCCGAATTATTTCTTCTTCCTTTTCACGAACTACTTTATTGAGCCACACGTGAATTACGCGAATCAATTGCGTAACGCAAACGCAACAGTACGTATTTGTAACGATCGCAGCATCGCAGCTGATAATACGCACTGCAAAGTAAGAGTCTAAGGCTCGGTTACACAACAATGTTACTTTGATTTTAAGCAAGCCAGCCTCTCGTTTTAAAGCGAAAGAGAGAGAGAGAGAGAGAGAGTTTTAAGCCTTGCTTAAAGTTAAAGTAACGTTGGTATAATCGGACCTAAAAGGCTGTTTTTTTTTCCCTCCTAAAAGAAAAACGGATTAAATTAAACTCACACTCACAGATAGTGCATTATCAGTGCGTTATCACGAACATATCGGAAAAAGAGACGTCTAAAGGTACAGCCACAATAGAAAGAATAAGGAACTAGGAATAAAGAATTAAGATTTCAACCTCAGAAATCGGATACATCGGAATATACGGTTTCTGATAAGTTGATATCGTTATTCCTTATTCCTAATTCCTTCTATTGTGGCTGCATCATTAACAGTGAATATTCATCAGACACATTCGCAATATTCGCATGTTACGCCAAATGTAAGGAGCTCCGCACAATAAAAGGAATAGGAAATAGAGAGAACAGAGAATAAAATTTCAACCTATCAGAAACTGTGTATTTCACAATACATGATTTCTGATAGGTTGAAATTCTTATTCTCTGTTCTCTGCGGGCCCCTTACTTTCAGAGTATAACGCGAAGTTATCATAAGGATCATCATCGAGAAGCTATCTGTTATCACGCACTTCGAACGATGCAAAATCGCACGATGGATGCACCTCGTAACACGTCTCCGTGTTCCCATATCACGTGTCGTCACGAGCAGCTATGAACGAACGATACCTATTTTTCATGCTGACAATGAGCTAGTCCAGTGACGGCGACAGACTGAGGCTCCAGCAAAATCGATCAATAATTAATCGGCAATCAGTATTCTCGAAAAAGTTTATCATTTTCGTCGAGTCTCGCCACTCCGATTATTAAAAGTGCAATCATTTCGCGATTGACCCTTTAATCATGGATCGATTATTATTTTAGCTTCTCTTGTTATATTATTTACATTTTACAAAATTGATAATTACTAATTATTTCATAATTATAATCGTTAATTATTGTCCTATGCATCTCTCTCTCTCTCTCTCTCTCTTTCTCTCTCTCTCTCTCTCTCTTTCTCTCTCTCTCTCTCTGATATTTTATAAAACACAGAGATTAGAAGTAGATATATAGAAGTTTAAATAACACAAATATATGTTTCGATTTAGTCTTTTCGAAGATGGAAAAGCATATTTCGTATTTATCGAATTAAAATACATTTTTTAAATATTTTCTCGAAGGTTGTTTAGATTGAGCTCAATATTTTATCTAAAGCATTTGAAATAGACGAACCTGAGCTTTTGAAGTATTTTGATGGTTAGGTTCAATTCTTAAAGCCGATAAAACAGGTATCCAGTAAGTGGCGCCCTCGCGCGGTGACACAGTGGAACATTTCGATGCATTTGTGACATTTTCAAACAGATTCCTGGTTGTCATTCGCGCCATATTTATGTTCGCATATTGTGAAAAATGGATATTTATCCGAATAAATAATGCATGTTTTTTACTTTGTTTGCGTTTCTCGTATCTTCATCGTATATTACGGACACGTATTAAAGATAAATGATCAAGTTGGAGCTGAAGAGCATGTAAGTCTCTCAATTTCTCTCTGCGTTCTCTGCTGAGCTGTTTCTCTTCTACCCATCTCTATTAATGTAGATTAACATTAATGTAGATTAACATTAATCTTGATCCACTTATTCTTCTTTTTTAGTTTCAAGAAGAAGATGCAGAGCAAGTTGAACCGAGATTAAAATTAATCTAAATTGATAGAAACGGGTATATAACCTCTCTCCAATTGTTTTCTCTCTTTCTCCTTCCATCCTTCTCTCTTTATCAAACGAGATTATCCAACTGTATCTGCATACGATAGATAGAAGAAAATATGTAGTTGGAAGGAACTCTGACATACATTGAAAAATTATTTGATATTTGACTGTAATTGTGGCGAAATAATTATAGCTATAATTATATAAAAAAAATTATAATTGGCTTTGAAAGTGACTATAAATTACGTAATTAAATTATAGTTCAACCACAATACTATGAATTTACAAGCGAAATAATAACTATGTCAGAAAAAGCAGCTTTGCACTTGTAAAATTCTTTAAGGCTGGGTTGTTCCATTTTTTGATAAACTCACTTTTTTCAGCTCACTGTTTTATTCTCTTACTTTCTTATGCTTTTGTGGGTCTTCTACAGTAAGCCATTAGTCCTAAATCAGAAGTCAAAAGTTAAAAATTGACGATTGTGATTGATCAATTTTTAGCTTCTGACTTCTGATTTATGACTAATGGTTTATTGTAAAAGGTCCATTACTCTTTTGTTTATGCAGTAGATAAATTATTACATAGTTCATCCGAGGATGAAACAACCAGTCCTAATAATATTAGTTTTCACATTTAGGCTCGGTTGTTTGTTCCACCTTTAAATAAACTTCAGCTTATTACACACAAAATGACATAAGCTGCATAACTTCAGCATAAAACTGCTGAACTAATGAGCATCTCTGGAAATCGATATGGCGTTTTTATGTTGGATTCTCAATTGTTCAACGGTTTTATGTTGATTATGCATTTATGTCATTTAAGAGCGGTATTCATAGTCCGTTCTCATTTCAAAATTGGCTTAAGTAGTGTTTTAAGACGTTAATACGGCTTTCTGATTCGTGACTTCTTAAAACTGTACTTGAATCGCGATTTTGAATATAAGATCTGACTACGAATACCAGCCTTTTGTGTGATGGCCCATTCTGTTACTCTTTTATTCTTTTATTTATCCAATAGATAAATTATCACAGTTCCGAAGATAGAACAACCAATCTTTAAATTTGTGAGAAATTAAAGGTAAGAACTAATTAAACTAATTAAAGAATCTTATAATAGTTATAAAGCTGTTTCTATTAGACTCAAACAATTTTATTAACTTGAGATCAATAATATATTTTAAAATGAAAATTATAAAAGTGAGTAAATGTACTAGGCAATGAAAATATAAATATAGCGCTTATTTTTATAGTTTGTTTTAAAATAACACAATCAACCTCTTTGTTCTCGAATCTCGCCGCGATATGATAAATCAACTGTAGATTCTCAGAGATAGCAGCTTTCAGACTGGCTCTTTTGATTCGTGATCAATGAAGGAAGTTGCAAAATTAGATATTTTAAGTGAAGAACCGATAATACTCACAATCGATGACTGACCATATGGACAAAGACGAGCCATTAGCGTATGCAATCGCCATTAATTTAATTTAAGTTCGAAATGCGTTAATTTCATATTACGACCATGAAAACTCAAAATAGGTGTCTGGCTTTCAACAGAACGCAATGATTGCGCGTCAGTTTACTGTCAAATAATCGTGGTGTTAAATAGAATCGAGAATACAGACATTAGAAATGTCGCATACACGGCGTAAATGATCGAAGCCGCTGTAATTTCGAAACAGCTTTTTTTTTCTCAGGTGACAAATGACCGTGTCGGCGTTTCCTTCAGCAAACAGCGCGCTTATACAGCCCCGTGGAAATTAATTAACACGCTAATAGCGTGTTAGTGCGACGACGATGTTTTCCTCCTTTGCACGCACTTTTCTTCATTGCATTCTGTGATATAGCCGTCAAACTGTCAAATAACATCTCTATAATATTAACGATGCTTTTTGAAATTATTAAGCAATGTTAAGCGACATCCAGCTACGAACTTCTCTCCACGATTTTCCATAAAGTTCCGTTAAGAAATTATTATTTTCTGATAATGCAGTATTTAAAATAAGTTATGTCAGGAGATAAATAAATTCAAAAATATGAATGTAACCAGATTATTTGTGTTTATACAATCCAATTGGGCGCGTATTTTCATGATACTTAAATAAAATATGTAATAACAAATTAATAATACAAAACTGCTTAAAAATCGGAATCACTTATCGCGTTCTCTGCTGCAACATTGGCTGTCAGAGGCCCAAACTGATACATAAAAAACGGACAGAATTTTTAAAAGTTTGGATATTTTCTATTTGATGACAAGCATCGTTTTATCCTTGTTGACATTCAGAGAGTGACAAAGATAGACGACATTTGTATCATCAAATGGAAAGTACCCTTTATCTCTTGTTTTAACTTTTAGCATGATAGATTTTTATTTCTTAATAACCACTGAATGCAGCTCAATAACTTCGCTCACTAACTTGTACGTTAAATTTAATATACAATATATATATATATATATATATATCGATAATAGGGCAATTTAATGATATATTGTATCTCTACGAAAACCGCTTGAAACTAAATTCTCGAATAAAACGTTTCTATATAATTAAAAGACTGGAAAGCTGAATGATTTTCAATATCTCGAAGATCGCGATTAAGAAATGATATTACTTCTTACTATGTCAATGTCTTTTTATTAAGTATGGACCTCGTATATGCTCGACTTGACCTCGTAACATACGAGTTGTCGTTACACGTGATATCGAAAGAAACGAAAGACGACGACATGGTAGATATTGTTTCGCTGAGGTTTCTCGCAGTGATAAATGACTGTGTTCATGTTTCACGGTTCCTCGTTGTACGAGAATGTATGAACGCGTACGAGAAGTCGGACGGTCGAATGGCCGAAGAGTAATTGGCAGTTACGCGATGGACGTAATCCGATTTATCATTTGACGAAGAAACCGGGGTAATATCTCCGCGGGAGATAACATTATGTTTAACTGGAAAGGAATACGCACAACAAAAATTTTCCAATTGCCTACCTAGTTCGTATATAACCCTCTGGAATTGACCCTTCGGTCTATATTGACGTTTATTGGATCCATTCAATTATATTCTTTGTCACAAATGAGTAAACAGAGTATCATATTCGGTTAAGGCGGGTTTAATAATATTTTTGTGAATTTTTATTTGCGTTTTAATAAATTACTAAGTGCTTGCGTTTTAGTAAATTACTAGAAATTCTCTGTTTTATGTGGTTTCTAGCAATTTACTAAAACGCTATTCAGCAATTCAGTAGGAAAAATGAGGAATGTTAATAAAGTCAGTGGCACATATCCTGTGCAGGTTTTATTAACAATCTTCTTATATCTAATGAATAATTATCAGTATAATATCGTATGGAAAGATTTTTGTAACATAGTATAATTTTATATTCAAATTCGGTACGTAATTTGTTTAAAATATTATAATTCGATAAAGCATTCTCATGAAAAAAATCTACTTACCAAAATAATAAAAAAATCTACTTACCAAAATAATTCTGAGATAAGCTGAACTGAAATGAGCTACATCTTTTTTTCTAAATAGAAAAAAGTGTTACAATACTAGATATACCAAACTTAAAATTTTATGTGATTCAGCAATTTTACAATATTAAATGGAAATAGATCGAGAAATGTTCAACGCAAATAGAGAAAAAGAGGACTATATTCAGTCAAGTTGAGTCTTTATACCTAATAATAATAATACGTGTGAATTTTACAATTTCCAATTCAAATAAACTTACGCATTGATTATTTATTTTTGAAACACAGTCCTAGATTGAAGCCGAAGTATGTATCACTCATTAAATTCACTCATTAATATCACTCATTAAATAAACAATCTACTAACGTTGAGCATCTTTAAAACACTGAAGAATTTATTATGAAAAATATGATTTCAGTCGGGATTCGAATCTCCCTCATTCGAATAAGATTCTCTTCGCTTATTGAATCTTTTTCGGTCCATTTCCACTTAATAATATATATTCTTTACATCTGCAAAGGAATTATTATTATTAAAATAAACTTATTCATTCTTTTTTATACAAATTAAATCATTTTATTTCTTTGAAATTAATTAGTGCCTTTTAATCAACACAGATTAAATGGGTTTCTACCTAGCATTAGTAACCGTGTTTTGACGTCAATTCCAGAAGATTAAAGACACGTGCGTCTGCAACACATTTCGCTACGCAAACGGCTTGATTTGCCAAAAAAAAAATCCTTCGGCTTCAATTGCCCGTATCTCAAGAGTTATTAATGGCCGACTAGCTTCATCAAAGAAAAATCGATAACACCAAGTTATCTAGAAATGAATCTGTAGACTTTGAACTCGTGAAAAGAAAAACACAAGCCATGTACAAAGCCAGCCATTATTTGTATCGCTCGCATTAATATTTCATCTTTCTAAAATGCAACTCGTGCGCTTTCTAAGCAACGCCCTTAATCTCTCGCCATCTATAATCCGTGTACGCTCATAGTATCAGGAGCATTATTTTCAAGGCACAGGCACGCCCGCGCGTGGTCGAGCGGAGATATAAATAAACGATCGCTTAATAGCGCTGGCACGGTGCCCGGTAAACAATTTCGATGCGGTGGTGATCTGTGGTGTGGTTTCGCGATATTAGCGGTACATTTCGTTATTCCCGTTTCGCGGGATGGGGCCGGGAAAGGGTGCATTACGCGAGCGAAGCTTACGGTAGAGTTTCACGGAAGTTCACCCGCAGGGTTTCCCTGGGGTCGTTCATGTACACGAATGAAGAGCGAATCCGTTTGGTTTGATTAAGGCAATTTTTCATTTTCTGGTGAATTTGTGGTTAGACTTAACCTGTGTAATGTAAAAAT
>Ga0157363_1007901_pt1 | contig 10092 bp, 4 predicted proteins | sample AttsexASBM1_FD_111477 | JGI IMG/M metagenome (GOLD analysis project Ga0157363, IMG submission 111477) | Fungus gardens microbial communities from leaf cutter ant in Ribeirão Preto, State of São Paulo, Brazil - Atta sexdens ASBM1 | ecosystem: Host-associated > Fungi > Mycelium > Unclassified ...
ACTAAATTGAAAAATCAATAGTTTACGAGATATTTTATACTTTAACTAACACATATTTACATGAAATATTAAATATCTCGTAAACTGTTGATTTTTTGATAATTTTACCTTAATACTTTTATATTCGGAATAATTAAAAGAATTATATTATGTGAAAAATCATACGATTCTAATTTTTAAAAAATGATAATTTCCAAAAAATGATTATGAAAAATTGACTATTTCAAAAATTAATTTTACAAATGTCCATTGCTTTTGTATTTTTTCATATATTTATTATATTTCCCGAGATATTTGACTCATTATATTCGAAATAAATAAAACATCCTGTATACATATACATATCTTTGCTTTCGAAATGATCAAACGTTATTTACAAATATTTTCGAGTTTCCATATTTATCTCATACTTCAAACGAATAGGAAATATTAATCTACATTAGCAAGCAAAATATTGCGAGCGAGAGAACGTGCAATTTAGCTCGACGAACATATTAAATAAGCATTAAAAATGGCATATCCGAGAGAGATCGTATGCGTACAGTTAATCGACGTATTGTCTGCTGCAGCCAACGTTTATGCTAAACGAATCGTGTAACGTTGATCCCTATTATTCTTTCACAAAGGCAACCGCGGACACTTGCTGCTAATTAACATGAATTAACATGAGAAAGAGGATCACGAGATTCTGCCAGTGGTAATTCAAATGACTAAGCTAAAGGATGAAGCAAAAGAGAGAGAGTGAAAGACAGAGATAGCTACGAAGAGAGAAGAGGAAGGCCCATCAAGGTTAACGAACGGGAAGATGATTTCGTTTGTCATTTATTTAACCAATTGACGCTGGTGAGCAATCATTTGTGGACGCCGTGGGGTACCGTGTTATAGTTTAGTGCAGCAGCTGCAGCAGACTCCGCAGTGCATATGTAGGCACATCTACTCAGGTTAACCCGGCTAAAACGTTTCGCGCGGAAAGTACCGATTATGATTCATTAGCGTCGCCATTCTGGTCGAGAGATTCTCGCTGTTCTCTAACAAGAAAGTATGCGCGCGGAAAAGAGCTGCTAACGCGAACAGCTTTGCCAGTGCATTTGAACGTTTAAGGTACGCACACCACTCGTCGTATTGTAACTTCTTCTATTCGTAGAGAAAAGCGCATACGGTACAATAGCCCTTTCCGACATCATATATTTGATGAATCTAACAGCGCATTGTGCTACTCGAGCAGTTAACTCGACGTTTCGAGTACGTTAAATGCGAAAATGCGGATGCAGCATTGACGAATGTCGTAAATACAGAGCGTTAGTAATGTATGAGCACTTTGAATAAACTCGTAACTTTAAAGCAAGAGAAGAAAACTGAAAGAATATTGTTCTGCAGCGTGAAAGATAAAAGAATAAATACTCTTGTAGTTCTCTTTGATATTGTTAATTCTCATTTACAGAACTACGCTGATTAGTCTCGTTGCGAATGTGTTTAATATTGTACGCGAATTTTCTACAGGTACCGCTTTGACAGCTTTTCCAAAATATATAATATAACTTTAGACGTTCGTCAATTTCCTTGCGATTCTTCTCGAGTTGGCAAAGGTTATGGGAGTTGGCAAAGAGAGTTACCTCATAAAATACTACATAAAGGGTAAGCAGACACCGTACACTTGTACGATTAGAAAGGAAAAGTGCTGGCAAGTCCTGTCATAGTCAAGCAATAAGGAGACGAAAGAGGATCATAAAGACGCATCGGACGTAACTCGATTATCCGCGCGAAAAGTACGAGCCGTTATACGACATAGTAATTCGAGAGCTTCCTCGTCCGTTTCGTTACCGTTCCCTTGTGTCGAGAGCGATTCTCCACTGTAATTTAATCGGCTGTCGATAGACGACAATGGCGGCCGTAATCTAAAATTACTTTTTAAGAAGGGCATCTTTTCTCTTCTTCTTTCTTCTTCTTCTCTTTCTCTCTCTCTCTCTCTCTCTCTCTCTTTCTTTTAACGACGTTTATTAGTACCAGACGGTGTCGAAACTGCCGTTCCTTTTTTTTTCGTCACAGCTCACAAAAGTCGTACTAAAATGATGAGGATAGAGAGAAGCTGGCGCGGCTTGATTTGTGAAAAACAATTCTCGTGTGATGGCTTCTTTTTAACGGTTTGTAATGTTACACTTAGCACGATGGAAAGTTGATGGAAGATAAAAAAGTTTTAAGAGTATAAGAGACAGCGCCGTAAGCTTCGATGACTCGCGTTTAATAAAGATCTAAACTCGTCTAATGACGTTCTTGTATAGTTATAGCTTCTTCGTAATTGCTTAATTATACTATTAATGAAAATTAACAAAGTTTGATCTACAGAGTATCTACTTAATTATATGAAAATGAACAAAAGTCAGCTCATCTAATGATATTCTTTTACAACTTTTTCTTAGTTACTTATTTATACAATTTAACGAAAAATTTTTGCATCCGTAAATATCGCATGTGTTTTGACTATAGTTTCTGGTCGATTGGAAATTGTGCGTCTGACGTTAGGGAAAAACAGTGATAACGATACGGCAATCTCACTCTGACAAATAAATGTACACTATCTTTTTGCAATCATAGACTTTGCAAAATATCCACAGTTGCATGTTTTCACTCATGGTTAATATCGATAGATCTATATAGGTCTTGTTGAATATGAGGACTTATCGAAAAACTATGATATTGAGATTCCAACGGGAAATAGAAGCTTTCGATTGCAAAAGCAATATTGTATACATTTTTGCGCTGTTATAGATCTCTTTCGGGGTTTGATCTAACATTGCTACTTGACAAACAAACGCGGTACCGGTATTTTCAAATCACAGTCTGCAAAGTCATGTCTATATAGTAAGTCTTGTGAATCCTGATCGAAATCGACTTTCCATTTACTCTCGATGTGTCAGAAGCTTGCCCATCGTTCTCAAGTCAATCGTATCTGCGATAGAATAATGGTAGAGCAACGGGAGCGTTTTGATTGAATACTTCCCTGAATAATTGTACGACCGATCTCCCTGCTCAGAAGTTCAAACAGTTTGGTAGCGTGTATCTGAACCTACGGTCTTATCGTAAATTCGTGTTAAGGATGCCTACGCACGCCTGTTACTGATAGGGACCTGGAATGTAGGTCAGATAGTATCCTCTAATAACGTCGCGCATTAATAGGCTTACTTGCGGCCACGGCTGATGCGCGATAGGGTGCATCGTATCTCTCGCATCCCAGATTACCCATGTACTTGAAAGCCTCTGCGTGGATACGTATGTGTGGATCCGCGCAATGTGTAAGGTATTGTAACTGTCAGATTTTATGTCTCTGTGTATACAATAGTGTTGTTTGTTGTTGAAACTCATTTACGTATGAGATACTAAACCTCACATTGACTGTCACAACATGAGAAACAGATTGATTCTTATAATTTTTTTTTTGAAAATACTCTACTAAATCCAGAAACTTATTAATGTTTTTACTAGTTAATTCTCACCATACTTGATTATCATAAACATATTTCTTTTGAGACAATATGTAATGTTTGAGTTTAATTTAGTTTAATTTTGGTAGAAACAATACAAAATTTTTAATAATAAAAATATGATTTACTTTCTGAAATACAAACGTATTATTAAATTTTTCAAATCTAAGGTGTGGATAAATTATTGAGACATAAATATAAATGTAATATATTTACATTTAGATAGGCAAAGCATATACGAAGCTTATACGAAGTTGCATTTAAATGTCATCTAATAGAATGGAGATGAAACTAGATTCGACCTTTTATCAAGTAGCGAGAGACAATGCATATACAGTCTTCTCTTGTTCTCAACTGTGGGTAGAATTGCAGATTCTCGATATTTACGAATGATCCCGTGTGCATGGATAAACGACTTCGATACACACGAATGTCAAGAATATTGCATCGATAACCCGCGCATGAAATGCAGAGGAACCATTCGATGCATCGACGTGTATGGAGCATATCACGATCAATACCTCTGTTTCCTACTACAAGCATTTCCATATCTTTATGAAAGCTATTGCAAAACACACGTTGAAGACGAAACGAGAAACTTTGATAAGCGGAAATCGATCATTGAGCTTTGACAAATTATATGGAATGCAAACAGATAACAGGGCAATTTCACGAATATTTCACATCTTGATAATTGCATTTCGCACAGTGAATTATCGTTATGCGCGTCAAAGACCTTTACTATAGTTTATGTCTGTGATTACGTTACGAGAAAATATTTGCTTGAAATTTAGTTACATCAAATACTCCATAACAACGACTAAAGCAGTACTATGTGAGTAAATGTTCAACCGAAGCTCCCCGTGTATGTTCTACTGACGCGACGCCTAATGTGCATAAATTGTAAACCGAAGTGGATAAGAGCTGCGAAGCGCAAGTGCATCATCGATAATCTGTTTCATTTCCATCTAAGCTAAAGACCCTTTCAATCTCACTCATCATTTTATCGGTTAAAAAATTTTTATACATATGTTTCTCTTTTTAACATAAATTTTTCACAATATAACGGAAAATATTACTTTTCTTTTAATGTATCTATAAATATACCTTCTATCATTTATTTTGGAGCCTTTCAACTTTTTCTCACATCTGATAATGATATTAATCTATATTCGATACACAAGCCATCCCCCGTAATATCCACATTCGTATTTCAACGTAATTCGGGACGCTGCACGATAAACGTTTTTACGCATCAATGAGTGTTATGACATATATGGGTAGACATTATGAGAACGATTGATCGTGTTTGCATTCCAATTAATAATTCGACGAATTCGTATATCATAATAATAGTTATTGCTGTTCCATTATGAAAATGCTCCCGCATGTTTGAATGTCGACCAGTCCTGGCTTATCCTGCTTCAGTACAAAGGTTCGATTTTCGGTTTATGGCGAGAAGCTCGATTGCTGGACGCATACTAATTTGGTGCATGCGCCAATAATATACCACTAGATCTGCTCGTGACAAATATAAAGGAGCTTAACAGCAAGGAATGTATCCATTATCTGCTGTATCTAGAGAGAATGTATCTAGCTATATCTGATTTGAATCTATATATAAAACATAAAAATTATATGTTATCGAATTCAATTTACAATCTAAAGAAAAACTCTAAGTAAAAAATGTAGATAATAAAAATAAAAATTTGAAAAAAACTTTTATTTCTTGGAACGTCTTCTTGAAAATTATAATTTTTTAAAAATATCGGATATCACAAGACTTTCAATTTTTTATATAATTTGAAATACAATACGAACGATATAAAAAAAAAGAATTATCTCTTTATGTATTCACGGTGAGATAGTTTAATCGCGGTAAATACCAGGAAACTTGCAGAATGCCCGATGTTAATAGGTGTCCGGAAGAACTCGTTGCACCAGCGCTAAAGGGTCCTTTGTGGAGCTACGCATACGTTCCGAAATTCCTGCATTGCTGCTACATCCGCGTTCTCTGCACGGATATACCGGGCACGTTGTATCCGTCCATGTTGAAAGCGGAACTTTGAGGACAGGTTGAAAGAGCTACCGTGCATTCTTCGAAGGCCGCTCGTTACGGGGGTTTCGTTACGAAGAATTTGACGGAAGAATTTGCTTCTGAACTGAAGCCAATCGAAACGTTCCTTTTGCTCTTTGAAAGAACATTTAATAGTATCATGAAAACTATAACGCATAAAGTAACGCGAGGCTCTATAACGAGAAAATATCTCATAAATATGTAAAACTTCAGAGATAAGAGGTGGTTCGAGAAAATGCGTTACGTGTGTATGATCAATATCGCGAAAATTCTTCAGACTCTTAATATATATGTATGATATAGTAATAGCTTATCTTAGCATCACGCTGAAAATTATTACTAGCAAATTGCCACTTGTCAATTTTTAATGAATAATTTGAAATTAAAAATAATTGCAATATGAAGATTCTGTATCACAGGCAATATATTTTTATATGTATTAAAAATTATAATTATATGATAATTAGCATATTTCTTTATTAAATATAATACTAATTGTAATAAAATATTAACTAACAAATAATTTTTATTATTACAGTTTAATACACCGAGATACAAGGCCAGAGCCAGCGATACGATGTTCGACTCTGAGAGGCGCGACTAGACTACCGTCAGCACCAGACCATCGCAGTGAAGCTCGGTTAAGGATAGATCCAAAAGTGTTGGTCTTTGTAGAAACTCTATACTCGAGGCTAGGCCGAGAGATAGCTGAGCTGCTAGTTTATAATCGAATAAAGTGAGTACGGACTATTTTTTTTTCGTAGCCAACTAACGAAGGATTGAACGGCCCTTCTCATTTATTGACTCATTGATTGAAACAATTACGAGTCTATACGATTCACTGCAAATTATTTTTATTGCAGATAATTATAATTATAATTTATTTACCTAGACGGGTAAAACCTGTCATAGATACTTGACCTACTTGCATGCATCGTGTTTCGCAACGTCTTTTACGCGCATCGACCTGATTCAGGAAAAAAGATTCCACCCTAGTGCGATCTAAAAGTAGGTCGTCAACGTAAGTTTTCTTCGGAGTTCTCGGCCGCAATAGTTCATACTATTAGACAAAAAGTATATGGCTAATGGCACCCAGTTGCTGAAGAGTCGATCAATATCGTGACACATACTACTGAACGTATCATGAGCTAGTTCGCAATCCTTTTTATTCGTAAACATTTTACTTCTCTTTCATGAGAAAGAAAATAGTAAATGATCAAGAAATGGTAAATGAGTGGTATTCCATGAATTTGAAGCAAACATCTTATTTTCGCAAAACGATATATCGATGATAAATATATATGTTTACATTAATTTTATAAAATGTTTGCTAAAATAAATTCTATTACTCATTGAGAATTTAGGAAAAATTTATAAATTGTATTTTATTTGTAAAGCTACTGTGGGCGCTTTTATTTTTACAACAAAAAAAACTCTTACGAATGTTCATCGAGAGAAAATATTTTAACATTTTTTTTTGGAAAAAAACCTATCCTAGATCTTGTAATTCTCCCATAACGCTGATCCGAATTTTTCAAAAAATTCCCGGCATTTATCATTCCGCGACGGAGATTCCGCAAATCCCGGTTTTACTACATCGTCAGTGATGTTATTTCGTGAATGTCGGTATAAAAATTAGAAATGTAGATTTCTCGACCATCGTAAAGTCCAGACAGTTTTTACGTTATTATACGAGTTCCGCGAATATTTTAAAACCATTTTTCCTATCTAGGGAATCAGAAATCGACAATGTCGATTCATAAATATCGTGAAATCAATTACTTCGTTTTATACAATCATCTTAACTTCATATTCAATTCGATGTACTGAATCTTTACATTTGGAAGAATGAAGCATCTTGAAATATCTTTTATAAAATTACCGCGAGGATGTTGATTGGAATAACGTGTACTAATAATAGAGAAGATAAAATGCGGCGGAAAATCGTTCATTTAGAGTTAGAATATTCCACATTTCAGTATGCAATTTTGCATGGTTACATGAATACAGTTAATATGTAACAATATAAATTGTTAACAGGTAAACATAGAGGGTGGTAGTATAAGTACTCCTATATTTGTGATGATTTGTTAAATAAATATAAACGTACGATAAATAGAGAACATACATAATATAATATAACTAATATAGTATAACGAAGCTATATTGGGCAAAATTTCGTATCTGTGTACAACTACGCGCGAGATTTCACGTTTCCATTTCGCGAAAATTGCATAATACGAGCGTGCCTGAAAAGTTTGAATTGAGGATGTGCTATATCCCGACTTCATGATGTGCATTCCTTAAACGGTAATAGCCAAGCCAAAAGCCTGTTACAGAAGTCGAGCGATGTATAGGACCACTCGAAACTTTGACGCTCGATGAGAGAGAACTTAAGCCGGATGTGTCTCCGGATTTCGAAATAGGATAAGGTTCTAACAGAGATCAAGAGCGAGAGAAAGAGAGAGAATGAAAGATGGAAAGGGAGAGAGAAGGATAGGGGCGGAACTCGCCTATGTATTCTCTCTCGATTATCTCCCGATTCTTCCGTAGTTGATCAAATAATAATGACGGGATAATGCGATCCGTTGCCTGCTTCCGCAGACCTTCGCGCTTATCGGAAATTATAGTGGCGCAGCAGCGTGACACGGTGCACATGAGAGAGCACATTGTAGTTTAGAGCTCAACACGAGATAGAGACGAATAGCGATTAGGGGACTTGCACGCTTGCACCATCCTTCGCCGTAGGAGGAACGAATAACATGCGGCGTATAACATGGCTTGATATGAAGTGAACATGCGGGGTGTGCGTATCCCCGTAAACTAGTGTGCGATGAAGCAGTGTTCTCACCTATGTGAGAGAAAGAGAGAGAGAGAGAGAGAGAGAGAGAGCATATCGGTATGCCGATATGATCGGAAAGGTAACCAACAGCCCAGGCATCAGTGATACGCGTTCACGAGAGCACGAGGAAACCACCAACCAAGCTCGTCGCGGTGGTATCTCATTTGCTTTATCCGGCGCAATTTCATAATCGATACCGGCGCCTGAGGGTAAGGGGGCAGAGGATCCACGCTGGCCGCATAGCATCCACCTATATGTATGGCGTCAGGCAAATTTTGTTGTCGGAGATTGCGAAGTGCAGATATGGAAAGCGTCGCGCCAGATCGTGTTCTGCCGCGAGCCGCGTACTATGTACACGTACGTGTACGTCGACGCACAACGGTGTACATAATGAAATATTTATTGATGCGCCGTTCCCTTTGCGTGTAGAAGAGCATCACTATGTCTGCCTTACGCCGTGTATATATACATGCACGTAATGCGATATGGAAAAGTTTTGAATCTGGAATCCAGCTGCGCTAGATAAAATGCGATATCTTGCCCCGGGATACTCTTTCGAGCCCGAGACGTAAGAAAAATAGGGGCGGAGGAAGAAGTTTTCTATAAGCGAGTTGAGTTTTCAACCCGTTTTACCTTACATACGAGCAGCATCGGTTTTATCTTGCCTGCAGCTTTTATTGCTTATTAACTGCTTTTATGTGCACTCATATCGCTTTATCGATTATGCCCACATCACGGACGATGAATAATGCAGATACAAAACATACAAGATGCTCCAAATTACTGAAAGTCTGTTCTGTCAACTTTTACGTAAAGATTTTATTATAAGATACAAAATGAATATTAGAATGTATATACGAAAAATTGCTTGGTATTGAAAATTAATCTCTTTATGAGGTAAACTTCAATAAGACGGGTTACAAAGGAAACTTTCATAAAAAATACAGAAATTCCGATTTAACACGACTTCCTGGCGCATATAAAAATTGATCAAACAGTCAAGTGTCAATTGTGTTTATCGCCGATATTCTATTCGACACATGACAATCAATCGAAATTCTCTTTCATCCCTCACGATATTTTTAGTTCATTCCCCATTGATAGGATTTCTCAATGCATATCTATCTATCGAGAAGTCTTCAATAAAAGTTTGCGTGTTATCAGCATGAAGAAAGAAGTCTTCTTAATCAAGAGAACTGTGATATCGATTACACTATTCCAATACGAGCATGTCATCTCCCTCGAGCTATGTATATCCCAATATACTAACATAGCCTGCGCAACGTGGTCTTCATTAAGCTGGAATCACACGATGCATGATTTCTTGAATGATAAGCATGCATGTTGCTATACCTTTGATGTATGAACATATTCTGAAGGTGCAATCCACTTAATGCTGCAAATGCTTCGTTGATTAATCAGAAAAAAGAATCTTACGAGTTAATCAATCAAAGAATACTTCAAAACATTTGCAGCATTGAATGGATTGCACTTCTATAAAAACGATTTTGCTGAAAATCACATCTAAAAATTTAGCTAGCTACAGATCAGAAAATATTGTAATTTGTTGGACTAGCAAAATAATTACATGAGAAATTTTAAGCATGATGAGCAAAAAATTTTAAACATTCTTGCAACCAATTTCAGCAAAATTATTTTCCAACAACATTATTTTTAAATCTGCATCTAATTAA
>Ga0157363_1007902_pt1 | contig 10090 bp, 3 predicted proteins | sample AttsexASBM1_FD_111477 | JGI IMG/M metagenome (GOLD analysis project Ga0157363, IMG submission 111477) | Fungus gardens microbial communities from leaf cutter ant in Ribeirão Preto, State of São Paulo, Brazil - Atta sexdens ASBM1 | ecosystem: Host-associated > Fungi > Mycelium > Unclassified ...
AGAGCACTATATATATATTATATAACTTTTATAGATATAGAGAACAATCTTTAGTTTTAAAATATAAAATAATAATATATGTATATATATATATATATATATATATATATATATATATATATACATATACACACATACATATATTGTACAGTACAAATATATGTCCAGTTCAGTAAGCAGGAAACATTTTGAAAAACCATTAAATCCAAAGAGAAAAAATTTTATTATAAAAGATACGTGCTAAATACGACTTTCTTGAAAAGTGTCGACAATTTAACGAATTGTAATTTTAATTCTCTCTATTGAAAGAGGGAGCGATGTAATCATTTAGAATTCTACATAAAAAAAAATGGCATAGCATAGAAGTTTTTGTAACTTTGTATTTTTTAAAACAGGAACTAATGTTAAAGATCTATTAAATAATACGTTAAAGTTCTGTCACAGATACAAGTAGATATTATTTTTGCGCGTTGTAATTAAGATATGGTCTGCCTATCAACATCATGCTGATTTCAGAACGGATTTCCTATTTGATACTTCCGATTTCCGTTCTCGACCATCAGCTGTAATCGAAGATTGATTCGTTTAATACGAATGTCCATTAACCGGTCATTATCCTCCATTGCGTCACGCACATCGAAAAGTTTACGTTACCCTAACTGATCGAGTGCACCCTTTCACGCTGTCGATTTCTCTCTTTCTCTTTCTCTTTTTCTCCTTCATTGCCGCTCTCCATCACGAATATTAAAAGCGGCCGGTGTTTCGTTTCGTAAGATTTGCGCAATCGCTCGCGCGCGCGATCTCTCTCTCTCTCTCTCTCTCTCTTTCTCTCTTTCTCCATGAAACGATACCTCACATTGTTAGCAGCCGCTGGCCTTCGCTCTGGTGGGCTCCGAGGGGCGATCGATCCGCTCGTGCGTATCCGGAGACGAGCCTAATCGGCTGAGATCCACACGCCCGTTGCTGTTAGCAGTCAGCTACGTTGGATCCTGTACTACGTAGTATATCACCGCGCGACGCGTCATACCCAACGTTCGACTCGACCTTGTTTGCGCACAGTCGATCACACAGAGACGTGCCGTGGGAACGAGCTTAAACACTTTACGCACATAAAGTCCACAAATGTTCGCTTCGGGGATGAAATCGAGCAAGATAGCACGAACACTCTCTAATGAAGCCTATTAAATCCTCGCGTTTCGCCGTTAAGGTGGGTATAGTGATAGTTTGATCAATCCTACATGAAGTAAAATGAAGTAATTGAAAACGTTAAATAAAAAAAAACAGTGCAATGATCGTTTGATAATAAAATTGATTAAGATCAAAAAATCACAAAAAATTAGAAGCATTTTAGAAGCATTGTAGAAATTATTTAAAAAATCATTAAGAAATCATTGATTTTATTATCGAAAAATTATTGTTTTACTTCTTTTAAAAAGGAATTATATTAATTTTATATTTTTCAAATATTTGAATAATTTTAAAATTATATAATTTGTAAATTTCGTTTAAACTTAATAATTATAAAACATTATACAAAAATATTATTTAAAAAAAACGTTATTTTGTATATGGAAAATTGTGGCTTTTATTTTCAGCGTATTTATAATGTATTCACGTGCAATTATTCCATTATTTTTCTTGTCCTCATTCAATATGCTCTTTTAAGTAGAATTTTTAAAAACATTTTACAGTTATTAATTTTTGAATAATAGACTACAGTTACAAATCTAAATATAATTCTTTCTTTTATTCTGCGAGATCACGATTGATGATTTTTCAAAGACAATTTTTTTTGACATTTTATTCGATTTTATTTTCCATTTCTATTTTTAAAATACGTTGATCTCACCACAATAAATATATCGTTACGATTATTTTTAAATTGAGCAAACATTTGTCAGATTTTTATTTTTAAATATATAAAAACCGATATGTTTGAACTTGAATATATCTATATAGAAAATTAGTTTACTGCACAGCTATTCACTGACTCTTGTCATTTCTATCCATTTGTATATGCAGCACTGTAATAGTACATAACTGCGAGGTGGAAAATTATGTAGATTTCTTTGCTCAAAGATTCCCTTTCTCACTAACTTCGCTCAAAGCTCACGAACTGAAATTACTGCTCTGGTTTGCAAATCGTATGGTGTCTCCGACCCACAATCCGTCGTCACGCACTGAGCCAACATGACCTATTTGCGAAAACTGTCTCGCATTTCTATTAACAAGTTTCACGCGGACGAGTATGCTTCCGTTATCGCGAAACTACATTTTCGAGTCGACTCCCACCCTATATCCTTTTAATTGCAGCAACACCACGCACGGTTATTCACCGTTTTCCAACTAAATTGGTCCATTTAACTTTAACTGTAATTTGACAGTCTTTTTTCCTCTCCATGCTGTTTTAGTTCAATGTCATTGTACTGTTGTTGACAATGACGAAGATAAAACATCTTTGATGCTTAATCATTAATAATACATGTTCGTCGCATTTATTCATCATACGACATTCGTATACGTATAAATATTTTTGGTCGCAAATTTTTCGTGATATAGATAAAATAAATTGTCAATTTAGACACGAAAAAAGAAGATTTATCGATATTTCTCTTTCCACATGACAAATAGGATTTGAAATATGAAAAACTTCAATTTTTTGATGAAATGAATAGAAAGTAATAACAGATCGATTAATAATAGCTTTTTAATATGCAACGCATGAAAATTATGCTTGTTGACTTAAACAGGAAAAAAATCTGAATATATAAATAGTCTCAAAAAGAAAAGAAAATGATGAACTTTAATTATTATGTAGACAAGATATACAAATTGTTACGATTATAAAAATATTAAATTTGAAACTATTTTTTCTTTACAAGTCAATTTATAATCTAAAATTCTATTATTTTTCATTTAATTTGAAGATACTGATATCAATTTTTGTTTGATATAATATTTTTTACGTAAAAAAAGAAATCGAAAACCAATTTCAATTTTTTTTTAGTTTGCATTTTACATCACTCTGTTTTGTAACGAAATGACCTTAAAACGGTCAAGGGTTAAAAAATGATCTGACGCGAGCTATAACGTAATCGTAACTGAGTGTTTATCGGATTGGAATATTGGGTGTTCGAGAGACAGCGAGAGAAAGAGAAAGAGACGGCGGAATACGACGCGTGAAAGCGTGTTAAATCGCGCGATTGACTGTCGCACGCGAGAAAAAACGATTCTCTCATCGTTACATCGTTCGACGAGAAGGAATTCTGTGCTTCGCATATTTGCGCACGAAGGTACGACGCATATAAAATCCAGGAGGCTACTTTATAGCAACGATAATGACCGCGAGACAATATATTCTGTTTTCGGAGCTGGACTTTGATAGTAGGATCTGCGTTTTTATCGTTTTATCACGCTCAACAGTATGTTCTTCTTGAATAGTTCAAAATTCAGAAAAACATGCTATACTTTTTACATGAATACACTATACTTACTATATTTACATACATATTATTTATATTTTTTATACATATTTTTTATTTATACTTTTATCTTAGTTTTTTACAAGAAAAAGCTTTTATTTTTATTAAATAATTATGCTAGGTGAAAAAATAGTCTTTTTATTTTTTATTTATTAATGTAAATTATTGAACTTGTTTTATGTTTATATTTCTATTTTAGTTTTTTTTACAAGAAAAAATTTTTATTTTTATCGAGTAATAATTATGCTAAAAAAATAAATGCTATTTTTTTGTCCAACATAATTATTACTCAATAAAGATAAAAACTTTTTCTTGAATCTGTAAAAGGCTAAAATAGAAATATAAATAAATGAATGTATTTTTTACGAAAAATATAATTTTATTACAAAATTAATTTTACAATTTGATGCATAAACATGCCTTGTCATGTGAGAAATGTAAATATCTTGATGATGACTTACAACAATCACAAAGTATTGCACAAAGATAATGTGTGTTACAATAAATGTTAAATGACTATTAGAAAAACGAAATTAGCGTGAAAGCCCCTTATTTAAAGATCTATATTTATATTTCATATTATAATCGTGGAAATATCACATGTAAAATATACCTGAAAGCACAACATTTCTATGCAACTCTATCCTGTGACGCAATAATTAAAAAGTATCATTCACAGCGGGTGCGACGATAGAATGATCAGTTTTGCTAGGTAATGCGCGATAATAACTCCCTTCGGCCAAGTTTTAATTGCCATCCTATAGTATCTCGCATTCGTCTTTCATACGCAGCAGCCAGTGTTAAGGCTAGTTACGCCGATTTAAATAGATCGTGATCGCACCGGTCCCGTCATCAGACGAGATCGAAGGTGGAGATTCGTCTCGGCTTCGTAGCTGGTTAATTATAATGAATTATTCATAGTATCGTTAGACATCATGCCACCGTCAGATCCACTAGGTTGTCTCTCTCTCTCTCTTTCTCTTTCTCTCTCTTTCTCTCTTTCTTTTCTCTTTCTCTCTTTCTCTCTCACCTTCTCTCTATTCCCAACTCCTCGACGGCGCCGTGAGACATTAAATCGTATTGAAGCCGAACGAAAGAACAAGAGAGAAGGGATCCCGTAGGGTAGATAGAATAGGTAGGTGTACTCGCGTGAGCATAAATTACACCTTTGGGATACATATTAAGTTGAGGACGTGCACAGATATACTATATTTACGAGCAAAGTCGGTTATAAGCGACACAATAATTAGCCGATTAAAAGTCTTTTCGAAGCCATCCGATGAAACGCTTTAATTATCGATTATGAGGACTGCCAACAATACCGCGCATTCGATCCTTGAGAATGTCGCTCGGAGGACCGTACACTTCTTCCACATAACATAGCTGAATATCTCTCGATATAGAACACTGCGATGCGGACGTCTCGGTTGTTGCTCGTTATTAAGTAGTGCATAGAGAGCAAGGCGCATGCTAGATTGTAGGTATGGAAGTTGCCGATGAGGGAACACAGTTCGAGCCCCGAACTCATCAATTCGGGCAAAACTTTGTCAGTACTATATAGGGTGACTCGACACTCGGGAAGTAATGCCTCGTTCGCGCCCAATTGCCTTTTAAAGCTACGACGTCGAACTTCTCAAACTCGAAAGAACTACTTCAATCTTGTAACGCCTAACTTATAAAATTATGATGAGTGGAAAGGAATGTTTAGAATAGAAAGGTTAGCGACATGTTAAATACTGCAATGATGCAGATATAAAATTTTGAAGAGGCCTAATTCTGTGATTTTATCTGTACAATTTTATGTACTTGAACTATATCTTGATTAAAAAAACAAAATTTAACCGATATTAGCTTTTATAAAGAGATCGTCTATAAATAATGAAGTAATAGAAAACTTAATTTTCTATAAACTATAATTGAACTTTTGCCGTTCAGAAATTTGATTTGTGATCTGATTGCACAGGTTTGCTTTTAAAAGCCGAAAAATTATACGACGACAGTGATTACCTTTATCGAATTTTCGCTAAGTAAAAATTGATTCACAAATGTGGAAATCGTAAAAAATAAACAAAATATCCTATTTAGGATATTTAAAATATTCCAATTTAGAAAAAAATTACGTTAATTATATTACATACTTATATTAAATTTTGTCCTTGAAGTTAATGCGTTGCTATCGCTACGTAGAGCATCTACAAGGGCTGGCACGAAGCTAAAGCAAACACTAACTAATTCATTAAGCTTTCGATAGTCCTACTAGCAAACACATGTATACGCATGACTGTCTTCAAAAAGTTCAGAATCAAAAGCAGACTGCTGGAAAACACGATATCAAACACACGCAATCGCGGCTCCATTAGCCTTAAATCGTTACCTGTAAGCTATCACCTCGATAAAATTCAGTGTTTTATTTGGTACAACGATTTTAACGTTTCTGCATTTATTTAATTTCTCTTCCTCTTCAATTCTTATACTTTAATAATTTGAAATACTATAATTTAGATTTGGTAGCATTTTAATTTTTATCAGTTTGTGTCGCGATCTATTTACATTACGTTTTATATTAAGTTAGCTCCAGATTTATTTTCATTAAGCGAGAATCAACTTAGAATTTACTTAGAAATCTCTAGCTGTAAGAAACGGAAGAAAGGAGAGAAAGAGAGAGAAAGAGTGCGATAGCTTCGGAAGCTCTCGTGTAAACACGATAACAGGAAGGACAACAGGAAAGTACAAGAAGTGTCGCAAGAAAACGGAGGAAACGAGGGAGGATGAGAAGCTATTTGCGCTTGGTTTTCGGGGAACATTGTTGTACAAGGAATTTTCCAGCAGCAGGCGAGAGATCGGAAGAGGATGGTTACGTGGTGAATTTGTAAAAGACCGGAACGCGTTGTCTACCCTAAAATCGAAATCGTTTCGCGGTTACATGTCGGACGCAATGACGCCAGACACACTGTAATCTGCTTCCTACGCTTGCGTATAGCAGCGATCACCCCGTCTCGTCGCCGTCCTCCTTAGCGCGTAACATCGTTGGCGTAAACAACGTAAACGTATATACATAAGGCGGCGTCTACAATAAAATTTTTAAGTGTAAAATTTGAGCTATACGCCCTAAGTAAGAAATTGTGAAGAGAATAATTATAGTCGATTATTCTCCTCATATTGGTAAATTTCTTACAGCTTAAAACTTAAGACTCCTGAGTAGTCGCCACAGCCATTGAATCGTGACGTCAGAAGCGAGAAATGCTTTAATTTTTATTACACGCCATTTATAAATAAAGATAATTTAGATAAAACAAAATGATAAGATTGCTTTAAAACATTTGTAAAAATGGACGAAAACTATGCTTATCCTCCCTAACAATCAGTAAATAATCATAAAAAGTAATAAAAGATACATAAAGTGCTTTTATTCATTGCGGAGCTTATTTTCACTTACACGTTTATTTATACTTTTATCGTTTTTTGCGATTATTTACTGACTGTCAGAGAGGATAAGCACAGTTTTCATCCATTTTTACAAATGTTTTAAAGCAGTCTCATTATTTTGTTTAAATTGTCTTTATTTATAAATGACACATAATAAAAATTAACATGTCATTTCTCTTCTGACGTCACGATTCAATATGGCTGTGGTGACAGGAGCCTTAGTGTGCCTTCCAACAAGCGACACAGTCATCTTTGTTTAACATTGGCAAACAACAAGGATGTAATGATCCATTGTGTCACACCGTATCATTTGTGTCGCTTGTTGGACACTTAAGCTATAAGCCCTAAATAAGAAATTGTGAGAAGAATAATCGACTAATCATAGTCGATTATTTTCCTCATATTGATAAATTCCTTATTAGAACTTAAAAGCTTAAAATTTACGTCTTAAAATCTCATTGTAAACGCCCATTTAAAGCATGTACATGAACGCGTACGTACAGTTGCTAGAATGATGAACGAACGACGCTGTCGTTGGCATCGTACGTGCGAGATAGTAATGGTAGTAACGCATAGCGTTGCCGACGCGGCGCGACTCGCGTTGCGTCGCGTCGCGACGACGACGTGGATCGTCGCCCGTCGTCGTGATAGTGGTAGCGCGACGTGGTGGGATGTAGCAGTAGATTTGTACGTGACCCGGTGCAGCAGGCAGGACTCGACCGGCGCTACTTCGCGAACGCACAGATCAGTCGAGTCGCGAACCTCGGAACGAGCTGCGTGCACGTGCCTCTCTCTCTCTCTCTTTCTCTTTTTTTTCCTTTCCGTCTTGCGTTTCTGCTCTCTTTCCGTTCCCCTTGAATACCCCGTTTGTCCCGCCTTCCTTCTTTCTCACTCTTCCGCTTTCCGTCCCCGTTTCGCGCTCTTTGCGGTTCGCTTTTACGTTGTCATTTGTTCCTCTCTTTGTCACTCCCATCTACTTCGCGATCTGTGCCCCATGATTCCTTTTTTGTTCGTTCCTTGTCTGCCTGCTCGTGGGATAGATCGTCCATCTCTATTCAATCCACGAGCTCCTCGTGTATTCCTTCTGTGTCTCACCTGCTGCTAGCCCTGTCTCAGTCACGTACACCATCGACTTCATGCTTATCTCCCTCTCGTCTGTGGTTGTGAAGTTACGACGCGGCTGGCAGGCTGCCGTCGCTGGCGAGGAACGCCGAGCGAGTCCGAGTCCGGTCGAAAGCGTGGTGGCACTCGCGGCAACACGCGCTCGTAGGACCCGCCGCTACGAATATCACCTGCCAAACAGCGGACGTGCATTAATCAATTGTCAGCGTGAGAGGCACTACGACGTTCCACCCTCCGCGGTGATAACGAGGCCCGCGGTGTTATCGAAGCAGGAGATTAACGAGGGGAGATCCCGGCTTTGGAGTCTTCCTCCTTCAGCCGCGTTCTTTCCCTCGAACGCGTCGATGGGAGGCTGCAACTCTGTCGCTGATGATCCATACACTATACAGAGGTACCTTTTTAGATTTAATTCCACAACTCACAGTTAACTCTTATCGAGGTTCAACTTATTCTTCGTCTCTTTTCAATTTTTGAATTGTCTCTACGCTTGAGTTAACCGAGGTTCAATTTATTTCTCATTTTAGAATTGGAAAGGGACAATGAACAAGTTGAATCTCGGTTAACAGTGAATTGTGGAACTGAGCCTTAGTGACACAAGTGTCATCTTTGTTATTTACGGAACGCAAAGAAAGATAAAACGACATTTGTATCTCTAAGGCCCAGTTTCACAATTCATGGTTAATCCTTAACCGAGGTTTATCTTATTCCTCATCTTTTTTTAATGTTAGAATTGGAAAGAGATAAGAAATAAGTTAAACCTCGGTTAAGAATTAACCATGAGTTGTGAAAGTGGGCATAAATGTAGGCACTCTAGATCTATTTTTCTTTTATTCTGTGTCTGAACTAGTATATACATTTTTGGAACTTGAAGTGAGATAGATATATATTTGATATTTGGCGAAAGCGAGAGAGTTCTAGTGCAGTCTACTGCAAGAATAAGAAACAAGTCTGTTATAGTGCAGAATCCACTTCTCTCTTTAAGCCGTGTATCTTCCAAGAAGACACCTGATCTGCCAGTAAACAATCGTAAACGATCTGTACAGTTGGCGGAGTCGGTCGTCGTACGTTGTAGCACTTTTACGCGTCATGTAAGAGCAAGGTGTGTTTACATCGCGAAACTTTCATGCTGATTTTCCTGGCTGTCATTAATATCTTTCGCCGCAACGTATATACTGCGCGTGAGCGTGATAATTTCTGCGCAGTTAATGCTCATCTTATAATACGTTTTGCTCAAACAATTGGAATTTATTAAAGTCGACTATGCGCGACATCGAATAATCGTTTATCAAAACTTATCTTACACGCAAATTTGAAAATTAAGTACGCGAGAACGTGATAGTAATGAAAAAAAAAAACCGTTCTCGAAACCTGAACTACACGCATTCACGTCGCATAACACGAAGTTTGCATAAAACCTACTTGCTCCTTTTTTCTCTCAGTCTACCGTTTACATCAGTAATTAACTACATTGATATCTGAAATTCAAATCGCGCTATTTCCATCGTAAATGGCTGATCGTAGAGCGCATTTTTTTCACGTATCTTTTAAGGCGTACACGGAAAATACGTCTCTCTCATTTGCGTCTCTTCTGCAATCGTCCGATTGGTATGCTTCTTGGTGAGAAAATCCTAGTCGAGGTTTTAACGAGTCAATCAGGTTTGGCGTTCATAGGTCGTTCGATTGATGGTCAAGCCGCGTCATCGTTCTCGGGATCGTTCCCTGAAGAGGATAAACCGCGCTTGCACGCTACCACCGCACGGGGATATACATTGTAAATTACCGTTCTTGCCGGCAGCCGTACTTAGGCACACCTGGGCACGGCGGAAGGTGCAAATGGTCTCGAATTGCTCGGCAAGAAGGAGATAATAATAGCGCCTACCATTTGATACCTCCGCCGCTTACCGCTGGTGGTTGAGAATTATAGGCGCACACGTCGATTCGCCCGATAGATAATTTCAACGTGTAATCCTCTTCTCGGCGTCGCTTATCCTTTTTCGAAACGAGACGAGGAAAACGATGAATCGCTTTTCGCTCACGTGGATTTCGCACGCGGCGTCGCG
>Ga0157363_1007903_pt1 | contig 10090 bp, 7 predicted proteins | sample AttsexASBM1_FD_111477 | JGI IMG/M metagenome (GOLD analysis project Ga0157363, IMG submission 111477) | Fungus gardens microbial communities from leaf cutter ant in Ribeirão Preto, State of São Paulo, Brazil - Atta sexdens ASBM1 | ecosystem: Host-associated > Fungi > Mycelium > Unclassified ...
TGTAAATTTTGTCAGCTTTGATTATATTTTAAAATTTATATTAAAAGTAAAAAAGATTCTTAAATTCGAAAACAATATAAAGAGAATAGCGCTATTGAAAATCAATGCAGTATTTAGTACGCGATTTAATTAATAATGTTTATTTAAAAATGTAATAAAATGTTTTAGCTCTACTTAAAATCATCTTCAGCACAAAAATAAATCTATAATGATATTAAAAATATTTTAAACATTTACATTTTATTACGTTTTTTGAAATAAATGTTATTAATTAAATCACGCACTAAAAGTATCGCGCTAAAACTGTCAATAGCCTCTTTGTATATATATGTGTGTGTATATACCTATATATATTGTTTATATAATTTTTTAAATTTATTTTCTCTCAATTTTAAAAATAAAAATTGCGTGTGTGTATGTATATATATATATATATATATATATATATATATATATATATATAATGGGAATTGAAGGGATTAAAAATTAAACTGTAATAGCAAAAAATACGCAAAAAATTTTGACGCAGAAAAAATTTTTGATTTTTTTCAGACTTTCACACGATGATCTAATTGTTAAACGGAATCCAAGAGTATATCTTATAATTAATAATATTCAATTTATGGATACAAGCAGATGTAGACACGTTATCCGACTCATCCATGATAGTACATGAAACTCTCGGGCTTCGATAGCATACATTCAATCGAGATCATTGGATTGACGAAAGCGGAGATCCGAAATTATGTACCGGGTGCGATCGACTCGCCGCGAGTAGCTTGTCGATACGCGTTTAGCACCCATTCGGAGTTTGGCTTCCTCACGCGGCGAGACGTGCGATCTGCAGGTTAAATTAATCATCGTGTTCGCGGATGATCGATGCGAATGGAATGGGCGAAGAGACGAGTTACTTCAAGCCATATCGAAGCACCGTCCGTATCAATTCTCACCGATTACTCGAACGTGCAAAGCTCGGCTTGCCTAGGGGTGGAATTTCCGAGGAAATTCAAGTGGTTACTGCCAAAACTAGTCAGACGTATCAAACGCTAAACAGCTTCACGACAATCTATCAGTTACTAATCATGACATTCTATTTTCTCAACTCGTATCATTTAAACAAAATAGCGTTTTAAATTTTCAAAGACAACAATCATTTATTCTTTAATTTTCACAGTGCCATACAAATCATTGTGATATACATTTAAATATGAAATATTTTAATTGTATTCACAGTACATGCAAAGATTTTTACTCTCGTATTTTAGCTCCAGCTCTTGAGAAAACTACTTTTCTACCTTCACATATGGAAATTTTGTGAAAAACTGTCGCGACCGAAATTTCATAGCAAGAGCGAAATCTTGACGCTCACAATTCCAGAGCTTGGGAATTTTGCTCCGCGAAATAAAGATCTCGTCTCACAAGAAACGTGGCTCTCCCACGCTTCGTCGTAATGTCTCTGATTTATGTGCGATCTCTGGCGTCGCGTAAAGAAGTTAATTACAAATGGCTCGAGCATTTTAAAACGCAGTTACCTGCCATTTCGGTGGCATCTAAGAGCACAATCTTGAATTCTTAAAGTACATTTCACGCAAGCAAGAGTTTTTTAGCTTTTGCTCAAAAATGGATTATTACGAATATTAAATTTCTTCGAAACGAGTACCACATACATGCAATAATATATATGCTCAACAATGACAATAACACGAAAATGGATGAGAATTCAATTCGAATGCGTGATGACAATACTAGAATTTAATTTCGCTGAAACTCGCCGTTTATGACAGTACATACGCGCAGTCGAATATCTCGCAGCGCGGCATTTCGATACTAAAGTTTGTTTACGAAACGATACCGAAGGAATAAAGTTAGCGAACCGCCCCGTCGTTTTATCGATAGGAAGGCGGGTGTTCAATCGAAATCGTAAATGTCGAGCAATTCGCGCATGATCGATCGACTGCCTTCCACTGTTCGCAATTATTATCACGGGCGAACGAATGACCCGAATAAATTATCCCATTCTACGTTTCCATTTCCGTTATGATAAATTCTGTAGCTAATCATCCCTGACATCGTACATTATTCTTTTACACTTCGATATCTAGGACATGTGTCGGAATATTTAATAAATAATAAACGAAAAGACTATGTTTGACTTATTATGTTAATATATATTATTATAATTATATATTATATAATAAATATATATTGGCCATGTCAATAGATTTCCAATAAGCAAAAATTAACTAAATTGTCTAAAAGACAAATCCGCTAAAGAAAAGAATGCCAAATACATAATAATTCGCTTTTCGCATCAAAAAATCTATGTCATTTCGAAAGAATCCGCGACGGTCTCAATTTCCAGTTGCATCGACTATTTATTCAGGCCACGATTGTAAATCAAAACGCCTAATTTTTATTTCGCGCGATCACGAGTCGTGAATCGCGAGCCGAATAGTCGTAAATATTTCCGGTACGGCAAATACAGCGGATTTATCACTGTAATTTCACGTAAACACGACAGTCGGTGCTATTAATTATATCTATTGCGTGTTTGATCAAACGATGCACACGCCGCGCTACGATTTGCCGATCGGCAAACAAACGAAAAGATTTACTATGCAGATTAACGATAAGTCTACGATGTATTCACGATCGATCAGCGTTCGAGAAAATCTCATTATTAGCTCGGAATATCGAGGACAATCTTAGAAGAAATATAAAATGAATCGAGCCTAATTTCAGGTCAGCTATTTGCGATGATAAGTGGAACATATCGTTAATCGATCTAAAAAATCAAGATAAAATGCGAATATAGTATCATCTTTTTCTTGAAATTAATAAAACGCAGTTATCGTTATAATTCACAATCTTTTAATGCGAAACATAAAATCGGTCATAAGATCTCATCTTATAACAGGTTACTATTTTCAAAGATTTATTCGTAAAGATTCTTTGATTTCCTATATTATTAATCCTCGAGTAAAATTCGCTGGGATACAAATTATACTTGAGAAAAATAACGGAGACAAAACTTCTCTACTGAGCAGACTTTTTTTACCAACCCTGTCTCGACTTGAAAGTTTACACCAGTCGGAAAAACAGCCATTAAAGTCAGGGCGAAAGAAATTAAAGATACTTTTGCATTGGGGAGCCATCGCGCGTTCCCACGCGAGCTTTTGCGCGACTAAGAGCCGCTTGCTCGAATTAACTTAACTCGCGCGGATGTAAACCGCATTAGGGATCGCAACTAAGAAGATCCAAGAAGACCCCTCAGTCGACGATCCAATTTCGAAAGCGCATTTCACAAAGAATGCATTCTCAACCCGAATAATCCACGTGCAAATCGCAATGTATGTATTGCTTTTAAATAGCATATGGATAATAAAAAAAAGCATTGGTTACGCTTTAAAAAACGTATTCGTAGCCAAAGCATCTCTGCGAGAACGAATCGAAGATTAATGACAAAACAGATTACATCGCGCCAGTTTTTCAGTTTGCAGTTCGCAATGTTATTCCGAACGGTCCACTGAGCGATGCAAGTACCATGCAGACCTGGGCTTACGGTGGAAAAAGCGAAATGGATTCACTTCCACTTCCGACTGCGGGAACCGGTAAAACCTGGGCATATATCTATGACATGCGTTGCAAATGGTATAACCACAAAAGTGCAGAGGGTTCATTACTCAGCTTTCGCGAAAATAAAGCGAAATCTACATAATTAAAATTAACTTTCTCTCCGCTTGTCTGTTTGTTAACCATGTCGCACAAAACTGGCCGGATTTTTAACAAATTTCCAGAGTATACATATATTCGGCTGTTTTAAAATATAAACTACATGGTGTACACGAGATTTATTTTCTCTGTGTACACTTTAATTATATTTTTTTCTTTTCATATCAAATTGTATATCGCCGTTTTACGCTGTATATTCCGAGTCAACAAATACACATAACTTTTCCTCTGGAAATGCTCGATCAATTTGAGAGAAATAAATTTTTTCTAAGTAACATTTTTTTCTATTCAGTTGGGAGGGATATCTTAATTATCAAGGAATCTTCTCAGAATTCTCCACTCCATTACAAATTTTACCCTCACTCGTTACAATATATATATATATATACACTTGAACGTCTGCACGCGATTATCCGAGGTTGTATCGTTCAGGTTGGTACCTCATAGAAACGAACGCAAAGAGGAGAAAACGTGAGAGAAATCGCTTTTATTTTGTCCTTTCCTTTCTCCACGAGATTCACAACGCTCTGTAAATACAACGAAACGGCGTCATATTGTGCCACGGGTAATGGCCGTTGCTTGTTTATCGCGATGCTCGTATTCAATGGTCAACGAAATATACAGGGTGTCGCACCATATCTCTTCCTGGCCACATGGATTCCCCGAGGAATGTCAAGTCGAAAACTCAACTTTCAAAGAGGTCATTTCTATTCATATACTATAGTTCAGTTATCCACTACATAAAGAAATTTTTAATACAATCCAATATATTGTTTTTCTGTCTTTCAGCCAAAGATTATGTTGTTAACCTTCTTATGATAAGATGAATTTTCAAAATATCCAGAAAAGTCGGATTAGATCCAATTCGATGCTGTTTATTCATGTTCTATCTAATGTAACAATAAAGTACAATAGATAAAAAAAAATTAACACATCATAAATATATCATAAAACTTCTTCCTCTGTTAAACAGCGCTGTAAAATAGATGAAGCCCAGGTGTCATATCCAATCCCCTTTGCCATAAGAAGATTAACACGTACGATACACTTCGATACATTAAAATCGAATATTAAGGAACATCTGTGTTTTTCGTTATAAAAGCATATTTTCTCCCAATTTATTCGCATTGTTGCGCCCTCGCGCCAGGAAGTATTCTATGTCATCTTAGCAAAGCATATTTCAATTCCGAATCGTCGCAAGAGCGTGTTTCTGCATTTTTACGCCGACAGATGCAAAATTCTGCACAAAATTGCGCATGTGTTCTTCTCACGGCAGCGAAAACTTTTTGCCGTTTCACTACTGCAATAAGACACGCGTCTATAAGCGGAAGGCAAGCATAAAGAGTAGTGGATATTAATATTTGACGGGCCAAGAAGAGTACGAGTGCAGTTTGCTTCGTATTGAGAAAATGCGTTACAGAACGTAGAAAATCCCCGGCAACTTCTTGAAGTTTATTGTTTCATAAGTTTCGCAAGAGAAAATGGCCGATATAAAGGAAAGAGAGAGAAATTCTACTTATTATTCTGAGATGAATCTTGTTGAGAAACAAGTATAATAATATTATGCAAAGATAATATAGATATAAAAAAGACTTAACAATATCAAAGATTCTTACCATTAATAAATTAATATATATAATTTTTATATTACTATTATAAATCTTCTTCTGAATAAAGAGAATATTTTAAAGCTCTTAAACTAAGAATTTATTTATCGGCAGACATAAAAATTTTGAGATTCAAAAATATTATAATCTCTGAGAAGTAATAAATTTCACGTGAAGATTACGGATTTATGAAACTTTGTTATTACGTATTCTAATAACTCTTATTGTTGAAAAATTCTTGCTTCCAATTCGTGATCATTTCTGTAATATCATGGAATTTGCAAAGATCTTGCGAAACAGTGATTCCTAGCGTTTCAAACCTCTCGAATTCCCAGCGTCTGTCGTCCATTTCGCTTTGTATTCTGTTTCCGTGAAACGCTTCTCGAGAAACGGAAATCATTCATACGTTCAACAACTTTACTCATCGCGGGATATGTATGTCGACATGAAATAAAGATCCAAGACACGTTGGATAACGTGCCAAGATTCTTTCTCGATATATTCTGGGATAAAAGTAGCGCGAAGGTTAACGTATGCACATCGATAAAACATAAAAGATTCAAGTCGGAACAACAATGTTGACGGATTGCCATTTATTTGATTCTACACAGGTCAAACAAGTTTACTATTCGTAGACGAATTTCATTTCAATTGTGAAACTTTCCACTATCGGCCATCTTTGTTCGTACAGTATTGACGAACTTTAATCGAAGTTTGAACTTTGACGACTCGAGCTTTGTCTCAACTATTACCAATCGACATATTCTCAATGTTATGCTACTTCTGAAGGAACCACAAACGAACATTTAACATGACATTGATTCGAAGAAAAAATTTCAGTTGGAATGTTATGTCTCTAACTGTCTAATCTTTGTGTGAAACGCTTAAATATTTCTTCTTCTTTCACAATTAAATTGCGGGCTATTCTCCTTCTCTCTTTAACTATATACTTTCAATTATGTAATCTCGATGATAAATTCTTTTTCTCAAAATTAGCTAATTAAAGATATATCGATTGACGATTGTAAAGTGGACAAATGGCGAAACAGCGCGTTCGTTAACGAACTGGTCAATGTCGAAAAACCAACCACTGTAACGTTTGCAGACTTGACCGTTTTAATGGAGGATCCAGGATGAAATATTGTTGTTGATCAATATTTTCACGCAGACGAAATAATTCAGCGCCACTGATAATAAAATTCTCTTACATCTCTATCTCGTATTATCTCTTGATAAAACGCTTAAGATGCATAATAATAGTGAGATAAAAAAGATTAAGAAAAAAAACGACAAAAGATTTTTACTGAAAGAAAATCAATTCTAAATGCAATCCATCGAAAAATTAATGTGATAATTTTATGTGATATCTCAATGTATGGACGAGAATAAAAAAATTATGCATTTTGAAAAGCGTAAAATTGATTCGCCTAGCATCTCATAACCGATTTAAACGTAGCTTTTTATAATGTGGCAAATTGATATTTTTTGTTTCGTCACATTTTAACTCATCGCTCTGCCAACTTTTCTTTATTATTGCAATTTCACGAGGAATAGATTGCGGAAATTCAGTGTGAAACACGAAACTTGCTACTAAATTATTCGATATTAATGCACTCAAAGAATTTCATTTATTTTCTTATCTCACGTCGATAGATCGCATTAATAGTAGATAATTTTAATGATAGAAACGTAATAATCCAAGATTCTACTGCAGCTATCACGTATGCAGATGATATGTAAAAAAAAAAAATCAAAGTTCGTATTAAGGGAAACATTAAACTGCAAGAGTGTCTAAAAAAAGTGGTCAGGAATAATTATAATCATTAATTATAACGTTGTTGATTAAAAAATTTTAAAAAAATGACCCATCGCATATGTTTATAAAAGGGAATTGGAAAGGGGAGAATTTGTAGATTACGAAAATATAGTATATAATAGTAGGGTGTCACCTTTAAAGTGGTCACAATCCTCTGGCAATCAGGATAAAGAGGATGAGTAATGAATGAATTTTTGTTCATTAAATACACCCATCGCATAATTCAATAATTTTTGCACTAGATCGTAACTTAATGTTTACTCTTTACGACGGAATAGGGTTGTCTTTAAAAACTAGTCCAAAATGAGAATTGCCAGTGTTTTAAAAAAGCTCCGGCCGACGAAAGCGAGTTCAAGATAAAAGGAGCTGAGTCTGGTGAACAAAGATGCAGCAACTGATGTACGGTTGAACGTATGCGTGCGAGTTTGTGTTCATCATATTCGTTCGACTGTTTATCTTGGCTGCCAGAGGGTTGTGACCATTTTAAAGGTGGCACCCTACCATTTTCTAGTATCTGCAGATTCTCCCCTTTTCAACGATAGTCCTTTTAAACATACGCGATGGGTTCAAAATTTTTTAATCAAAAACGCCGTAATTAATGATATTTCTGATCATTTATTTTAGACACCCTGCGGTTTAGTGTTGCCTTCAACACGAACTTTGATTTTTTTACATTTCATCTGCATACGCAATAGATGCACAAACTCGCGGTAGGATCTTGTATTATAACTCTTCCTTTCTATTCGCGCATCCATTATTTTCAAGATATAATAATCTTTTCGTTTTTTTTTCAATATTTTTGAGTTTCTAAAAGAATCGTAGATTTAATAATGCTCATATTATTAATTTCCAAATTTTTTAAATACTTTAGCATATCATTTAGCTCTTTTATTTCGCACTTGACATGAAGAAAACAAGAGTTTCCCAAGATGTACATTTAAACATAAATGTGAAAAACCTTTTGTTCAAAGTAAATAATGGCACTCGTAGGAACAATTATGCGCGTTGAGCATTACAAACATTTGCTTTACCAACAGTTCTCTTTCATTTCCAAACAAACACTACAGTTTGTTAATTATTGTTTACACACATTGAACAAATACAATAATATAATATAACAATTTTCAAAACCAGACAGCAAAAAATAGACTGTAATAAACTACAACAAAAAAGAAGTTATTTGCTCACTATATATATTATTAGTGAAATAAATATTTGCTACTAGTTTCGAAGCAATCAATGAATATAAAAATTATTAATCGCGACTGTGAAAAAAGGAGGGAGGGAAGAAAGGAGAGAGAGAGAGAGAAAGAGAGAGAGAGAGGGGGGAGAGAGAGCGTGGGGCGCAGTTAGTACACAAACGATGCAAATATGGAATCGATTGTTTAGAGAAATGCAGGCGACCCGATAGTCGCTGTACATAATCGCGCGAGTAATCAGAATTAATGAATTCCCGGCAATGGCGAACTATACCGGGCGTTGTAATTGGTTCAAATCTCCTTACGCGTCTGATACGTATTTCAATTTTCCGGACCTTGCGTCGACTAGACAGGGTGGAGGAAGGTAGACGCGATAACAGGATGAAATCTCCTTCTCTCCCTCTCTCCGTTCCTTCTCGGCCGGTCCGGTCAGTCCAAGCTGATGTAGCGAGCGGGCCATACACGACGTAAATTGCAAATTAGCTTAAGCCAGTTTTGATGGGGTTCACGCTGGCTGCCTACGAAGGGTCCAAAGAAATGTGTGCACATACGTGTACATTGCATAATCCACGGGTAGCTATAAAATATGCGCGCGACAGGATTCTGGTCTTCGAGCAATTTGCATTTGATTTGGTCCGGGCGACCACTTAACGGTTCAGGTGAATTTCATTTCGAGAGAGTAAATGGGAGAGTCTTGTGTTTCGATTAAAGCAGCAGAACCTAGAGCCTTCGACAAACTTGAACATTGTAAACTTGAGGGGCAATCCGCTTTTAATAAATAGAAATAGAAACCTCTGAAGGTTTCAACAAACTCGCGAGTGAGGCGGAAATGTTATTTGGATCTTCATTCAATTTCTAGTGGACTTTTTATCGTAACAGAATTTTAATACACCGCTCTAACATCTGACAAATAAAAAAGTTCTGAATAAAGATGACTCGTTATTAAATTTCTGCCCTGGGAAAATTGACTCGAACATTCCACCGTGTAGAATGCGTAATCGCGAGAAATTGCGCGATGCAGGAGACACCCTCTATGCAAAATGTACACACGTTCCGCATCGCGTGCGGTAGCTCAGTAAAACAATGGAAACCGCCGTAACCAGAACGACGATCCGCGGCAGAGCGCTATTAAACGCTCAAGTGATTCTAGGTGCGCATGACATGACGGAAAAGCATCCCTTAAGCAAGAAACAGTTTTAAAAACGGATATGTCTTTTCTCTCGATACTCCCCAGAATTTATTATTGCAGTACCTGATAACAGGAGTACATAAATAATTAAATGACTAACGGTGAAACTTTTTACGGTTTTTGGTTTGAATTTTCAGTCAAAGATTTTTTCGTTTTTAAGGAGAGGAAACTCATATTTCACTCACACAAATATACACAATTTTTTCGATATATTTTATCGATGTGTCACGGCATTGTTTCGCAAAAAGAATGGATACGAAATCAAAGAATATATCGACGAAAGGAATGGTAGCAATTCTAGGTCACACACATAACTGGAAACATACACAGTATCAGTTTGCTATATTTCACATGTATCATTATAATATAACTTTTCGCGACAATCTCATGTTAAGTATGCAAAATGACTTGAATGCTAATCCAAAGTCTCCCCTCTCTCCCTCCCTCTCTCTCTCTCTCTCTCTCTCTCTCTCTCTCTCTCACACACACACACACACACACACACACACACACACACACACATATGCGCGCGCGCGCTTTTGAAAAA
>Ga0157363_1007904_pt1 | contig 10089 bp, 2 predicted proteins | sample AttsexASBM1_FD_111477 | JGI IMG/M metagenome (GOLD analysis project Ga0157363, IMG submission 111477) | Fungus gardens microbial communities from leaf cutter ant in Ribeirão Preto, State of São Paulo, Brazil - Atta sexdens ASBM1 | ecosystem: Host-associated > Fungi > Mycelium > Unclassified ...
AATACAAAGATCTTCAAATCAATGACGCTTTGATTCGCGCGTAAAATTGTGTCTATTAATATGCAATTAATATGTAATCGAGTTTTTTTAATTAAAAATAACAATTCAAAATATTAATATTTTATAATAAACTAAATACTAATTAATTTAAAAAAATTAGTTTTGATGATATTTATTATTTATATAAATAATATTTATCTTTTAGATAATTTTTTTTATTAAACAATTATATCAAAAATTTTAAAAGATTATGAATAAAATAATGTTTCGTTAAATTTTTAAATTTTTATTTGATTCAAAAGTGACTGCAAGTAGATAAATCTGCAAGTAGAAAAAAAAACATGATTGATTTCGAATGCCTTTGTATACAATTCTTGCGACAGCGATAATAACTTCTTTCCAGAAACATCGCACAAGTTCGCTCGGACATGTTGATATAACGAATCATTGCTAACTCGAATGGCAGTCGAAAATGCGGAGTTTTTTTAACGCTCTTCCTTTTGTAATTCATTCACAATCGGCAAAGTTTTCTTTCTCTCTCTCACTCACTCTCCCTCTCTTTCTCTCTCTCTTTCTCTCTCTCATTTCCATGAATATTTTTCCCTTATCACTCTCTTGTGTATAAAGCTAAAGTCTACCTACTTAACCACATATGGTTTAACTTTTTTCTTAATAATGTATCTTGCTTAACGCCTAACTTCTCTAACCACAGATATCCTCGAACTATCACATTTCTTCTCGTAAATATTTTAGAAAGAAAATCAAAGACGACAATTTTTGCTTCGAATATTGGAAAAATAGCTTTTTTAAGTTACAAATAATAAGAAGAAATGATCACGAGAACATATTCGGCATAAATCATCTGTTGACTTAAGTCAAAATATATTGAATTCATAAAATGCTCGAACATGTATTCTTCTTGTCACTTGTTATTTCAGAATGATTTCTTAAAGAAAATGCGATAATTCGAGAATAATCTGTACGTAATAATCATCATCGTCATCACTTCTCGCGATGTGAGCGATCGTAATAATAATCGATTAACGTTAAGTTATCATTATTACTTTATAATGCGTTGTGTCGTTGTCTCTGAATAGCCAAGTCGGTATTCACGAATTTCTCGGTGTTCCTCGAGATCGTACGTTATAAATCATCGATCATCGATCTGAATAATATCAAATAATCATTTTGCAAATGATTTTTTTCGATATAAGATTAATATTTAATCTAGCCTGATTATAAAAAAGATATAAATTTCAAGACAATTGAAATTTTTTTTAAAACTGAACAATTCTCGAGTCCAAGAATTCGAGGATCTACATGAATCCTAGGATGACGCGAATATCTAATAGTTCAACAATCTACACTTTCAAAGGTGTAAGAATCCACAGACCCAAGAATTCACAATTAATTTGCAAATTAATGTTATCTATCAGGATCTACATATCTATCATCTACAATTCTTAAGAGTTTATCTAAGGCTTTCTCTATAATCTAAAGGACACCTAGGAACTTTTTTATAAATATAAACGTCTCGAGGAAGTGAGAAACCCGCCCGTATTATAATTTTTCTTTTTTATCGTATTCGCTCTCGGTTGCGGTTTTACGATAAAACCATCATTGTAAAAACGATAACGAGTTAAGATGTAGATCGAGATGTCCCTAAAAATTTTTATGTACATGGAAAAAACATAACGTCTGTCGCCTTGATTCTCAAAATTTTCGGCGCTATTTGGGCTTAACGAGATCATTCCTTTCTTTAGGAATTATTACTGTTTTCCTATTCTCTCAATAGTTTCCTTGATTATCAAGTAGTCAAGCAGGATCGATACTAGTTGCACGAAGAAGATGAAGGAACGGAAGTTGAATTTGCGATTTAGAAAACTCGAATCTTGGTAGACATTGAAATTTTAAATTTGTTCAAAAGAGTTTGTCACTTTCCCCAGAGAATAATTAAATTATTCAATTTTGTCGATCGAGCTAATATCGATCAATATTATTTATTATTAAAGTTTAGGCATCAAATCTCAGAATCTTAAGATTCCTTTTAAGATACAAATCGTTATAATTATAAATCCTTAACACGGATATAACATGAATTAAATTTATTCGAATTTCTCTGCCGTTCCATTTTTCTCCTCCCTATTACATATTTTTTTCAGACCGATCACATTTGAGATTTATCCATTCTAGTGTCAATCCATGATTGACATCGAATATTTTTTAAATTTAACATTAAAAAAAATTGATCGAGCGATCAACGAGATGTTGTGGTCTACGATCAGTGAAGAGGAGTTAATTCGTGACTTCAACGACACTTCTTGACTGCTGAAGTTAAACACGATTATTTGCATTTAGCCTAAATACAATGTAGAAAATTTGAATATCACCGTGTAACGTAAATAGATAAGCATAGAATGTAGCAGCAGTATTATATTCTTCTTTTCTTTTCTTTTGTAGAAAGAAATACGTCCGCTTTATTCTAATACTTGCCTATCTTGATTATATATATATAAATCGTAATTTAGATTATTCTATGTCTACGCTACTCACAGATACTAATAAACGTTTGTACTAAATACAATATAGCATTAACCAAATTTCTCGTATCGTCTACATAATCAATCTGTGTCTATATGTTCCCTCGAAGTGCGATAGTCGCGAAGTGAGACAAAAACTAACTTCGCTTCACGGTAGATCAGCCGATAGATCGATCGGTATTAGATAAACATTCGGTATGCCAGGACGTAGAATGTGCCCCTGGCATTATTTCGAGAGCAGTTATTTCTCATGTGAAAATCTATAAAACACAAATCATCGCGCGTTTCTTCTTCTTTGACATATATGTATATATATCACGTGCCACGTGCCACGCGAAATTGGCTTAGGGTGGCTGAAAGGAAAGGGAGCGAGGTGTTAGATTCTTAATGTATGAAAAGTTATGCACTAGTCGCAAGTACATGTTGCACAGGAGACAAACATAAAAATGATTTGAGCAAGTCCGAGAGCATTTTAGAGATACAAATGTGGTCATGAAAAAGACATGTGTTTTTTTTTCGAAAAATGCTACTAACTAGTGAAATAATAAATAATAAACAAATAGAAATAATTATTGCATTTAAATTAATAAGATACTTTAAATGTATAAAGCATCAAGAATTGTGTTAGGAAGAGAGTATTAGAGATAGATATAAATTTAAAATAAAATAATAATAGTAGTTTCATATGCGCTTAATAAAAATTTTGCTATAAAAATCTAAAGCTGAATTTAGTTTTAATTTGAAGAAACTTGATAATTCATTTAAAAAATATGTTTTAAAATAAGAAAAACAATAATATATTAAAGATTAAACAATTCGATTGAATTTTAAATTAATAAAGACTTGTTTTTAAAAATTTTGCATATATTTTAACATAATAATTTCTAAGTTTCTAATGTTTTTAATATGAGCGTTTTTCTTAGTCTTTACGTTCTCAATTTATAATAATAGTTATAACTGTATATGGGATAAAAATAATGGTTCCAATTTAAAATGAGATAGTAAATAAAGAAAAATTCGAGATATTAACGTGATCAAATGCATCAGAATCATAGAATTTTTTTTCATTTTTGCTGTTAATCGTACATTAAGCTGTCGTACAGAAAATTCCTCGAGTAATAGAAACTTTCCGACGATCTTTTCTTATTAGCGACATGGCAACGAGCATTATTATCCCTAAACAATATAATTTATAATTTAACTGTTAATTCTACTGTAATAATTTTACTTATAAATATTTTTTATCTTATTAATTCTTTCTATAATTATTTTATTTCTTATTTTTTATTTTATAAAAGAAAACTAACAAAGAAATATTTAATAACATTTTTGTTACTAATGAAAAGTATAAAGCTACAAATATCAATACATACGAGGGTGGTTTGAAAAGTTCGTGCAAAGTCAAAGAGATGAATGTCTATTTTGCACAGTTGAACTAATCCTATTATTCGGAAGGAATTCGGAAGGGAGCGTCCAACGCTGCTCCAATTTGTTAATCCCTTCGGAATAATAGGATTGGTTCAACTATGTAAAATAGACATTCATCTCTCTGACTTTGCACGAATTTTTCAAATCATTCTCGTAACAATAAAATATAGTTAATATAATTATAATAATATAAATATATTATTATAATTGTATGATAGAAACAATAATAATAATTGTAATATCAATGAATATTTTGATAATTATATAATTAAAATATTTGTTTACAATGAAAAATCATGAAATAACAGTTTCTTATACTGTTTAGGGTTAACGTTGATTATTAAGAAACAACAACGACACACGACATTAGTCAGCAGTAACATCGGCATCAGCGATAATATCGAATATTCGATGTTCTTTGGCTTTACACGCCATTACATTTTGCTTCATATTTTCTTCTACTGTTTTACTACATAGATTAAGTATAGAATAGAGAAGTAGGGTGCAACGCAACGTATATATACGTTACACGTAAGTAATTACATTGTATATAAGTGACACTATGGAAAAATTACAGAGAGAGAGAGCTAAATATCCGATCAAGAGAAAATACGTCATATTGCATCTTATCTCCAACGAAATTGAGAGAAAGAGCACATCATTTTTTTATTGAACAGCGAAGTTTTGATGCAAGCGAGATATTTTTATCTTCAAGATTTCATTTCTTAGGAATCATTTCGAAGTTAATTATGAAGTAACATTGATCTTTTTTTCCAGAATTTTATAAATCTTGATATAAATGTGATTTTATTTTTTTAATAAGTCATTAATTTATTTATTTGATTAGTCATTAATTTATATCTTATTAATCTTTTGAGAAAAATTGAATAATATAATTAATTTTTAATTTTTGTCAAGAGCGAGAATAGTATCTTGAAGATGAAAACAATTTGGTTGCTTCGAAGGAAAGATGATAAATGCATCAATCAATTTCACAAAATTAAATATTGCAAATATTTAATGTAAAAAGTTTGGATTTTGATGCTTAGTATAAATTTACTATTAGTCGTGTTAAATTTAATGGCATATAAAATGATAATTAAACAATTAACAATACATGAATCATCGATTTCAACATATTATAAAATGTTAATCTAATAAAGCAAAGTTTCTGTTTATTTGTAATGACATCGTTCACAATAGTCTGATGTACGTCAGACATACATTTCCTTCAAAATTAAAATTAATGTCTAAACAAAGCAAACGACATCATAAGGAAAAAGATTGTAGAGAGAAATTAGTATCCTCAAATAACACGTGCTTGTACATTTGCATCAATCTGAAATTTAAATAAGTGCAAGTACGATAATTAATCGATGCATTTCACTCAGCTTAACCTTCGTGTTCCTTTGAATAATAAGAACAACATCGTTACAACGAAGAACGCATGCATTTCACATACAACATTTTAACTAATATGGGAATCAGAAGAACATTTAACAACTTTTTTAAATCACATCATTCTTCAATTAATATTAAATAAAGTCTTTTTTTATATTTTTAATGTTTTTCATTTTTTACGTTGAAAATGAATAAGTGACTTTCTCATATATCATATTTCAAAAATTAAAAATCAATATGTATAGTTTAAAAAATATGTAAAATTAGATAATAGAGACGTTAAATTTTGAAAAAAAAATAAAGAAAGAGATTAGTTAATTTTTGATATTAAAACTGATTCCCATATATTTAAACGTGCTACGTAGAGACACATCAAAAGTTTTCTAGAGCAACAGCAGCACTAATAGAGAGATTAGTACAAAGATTAATATAGGATCATTACGATTATAAGAGAATAAGTCGCGATAAGTGAGACGAGAGAAAGCGATTAAGCAAAATATTTTACTGTTAATTGTTGCATTTTAAGTGGCCATTACAATTAAGTAGACCAGGATAACGTTTCAGTCATGATGAACCTGTCTACTTCTTGCTAAAAGAGTTAAATTATTGGATATCAACATTTTTAATTGTAGATTAAAGTTTGTTCCGGAGAACATTCCTGGTCCTTAAGTGTGTCGCCATTATTTTTTGTACAAACGAGAGCATTAATTTCAATATTCGATGATTTACTAATATCCAGACATTCCAGACATTAGAAGTTTTCAATGTCTGTATTATTAGAGCAAAATGTTATAATAATTATCAAATATAATTAAATAAATTATTGTTTAATTTATTAAATCTAAATATTTTAATATTTCTACGTTCTTGAATTCTGAATAATATTAAAATTCTGTCGATTGTAATCAAATAAAAAGAACGTAAAGAATGATTGAAAGAATGAGTTAAAATATTATGTGAAATATTATGTTTATATGTTTCACATATTAATATTTATAAAATAGTCTTATTAATTTTGATATAACGGAAAATGTCAATGCTCACCTTTGCACAGATCTTAATTTGTGGATATATTTGACTTACACACCTACAACAGATAAATACTGCGTATATTGAAAATTATATGAAGAAAATGTATGCATATATCTTCAGTAAATCGATTTATATTCAGTAATTGACTTCGAGTATAACATCGCTTTGGATATAATTTGAACGGCGGGGTACATCGCAAGGATGTTCGAAGAGTATAGCAACGGTATCACCGCGCAACGGTATAGTATCCTAATTAAAAACTCATAACTACGAAACTATAGCAATTCGAGAAATTAAATCAAATATTATCTTGTAAAAAATTTGCAAATAAACAAATTTTATAAACATAAATATGAAGATAATATTTGTTTTTAAAAATATTTGCAAATTAGTATGTAAGAATTATAATTCTGAATCTATATTCTAAAAAGATTCTCAAAAAAGTTAAGATTTTTTTATCATCATAATGTATCTAATATTATTAACTTGTTATTTCGACAATGAAATAGAAATCTTTAAATCTTTTGTTTGCAGTTATGAGAGTTAATCAGGATGATTAAACACGTAAGATGATTTACAGAAAAGAGCGTAAATTTCGACCGGATCTTCGAAAATAACCTCGTCGTTCATTTATCTTCTTAATTCTGATAACAAAATATATATGTATATATATATATATATATGTATTTGTGTGTGTATGTATTTATATATATTTTTTCTTCTTTGATTATATTAATCCATATCCTAAAATTAAGAAATTGACGATAAGTATTTAAAATAAATTTTATAATGTACTTATAAAAAAATATTGTTATAATAGTTACAAAACTAATAATATTTCTATTATAATAATTCTATAATATTAAATACTTACAACAATTATTATTGTTAATACAAATTCAATTTTAAATAACGTCAATGTCAATAACATCATGAAAATAGAATTGTAAATAGAAATAATAGAATAATGAAATATAATAGAATTATAATTTATAATTGTTGTCATTTCTCTCGTATGTTTTATACAATAGATTAATATTTATATACTTCTCAGAATTTTTGCGAATAAATAAAATATAATATGTTGAAAATCATCTATGAACGAAGTGCATGATGATGAGTTCAACTTTGAAATTGTTAGAGAGATGTTTCGATATTGATTACGCCTTTTGGGAATAATTGTGAAACGAATTACCCGTTACAGGGTAATTTTCGAAGATCAGCCAGACAGACAGTTACACGAGAGCAATAAGCTGCACGACGAAGAAGATCAACCAGCCAGCGACATTGACAAAAAAGATATGGCAAGCGGAGTAGAAATTTGACATGCATGGCACATCGATAGATAGATAAAAGATTAAACATCGAGTACACTTTAAAAACATTGTAAAAAGTAATTTTTTATTTCTTTTGCATCCTTGATATATTAGTCGATCGTCTCCTTGATTCTCGTGAATGAATCGTTGGAAGTTTGGTTGTTGGACGAGATCATTTCTTTTCTGCGTTATTCCATAGAAAAACGCAAAGATAATCATAGTAGCGAACATTACAAGATGTTTATAAAATAATGGTCCGAATTGATACGTTAGATAGAATAAACTAAACTGAGAAAAAATGTCGCAGTCATAGCAGCCGCGCTTTCGCTAATCAGTAACGTACGTATAATACTTTCCACATGTTATATTCTAAGTAATAGATTTGCAATCTCTTGATTGAGATTTTTCTATTTGGCTTAATAAGTTCTTTTTAACATATTAATTTGAACCATTAGCTTTTTAAAGATTCTATATAGATATAGAGAATTTTATTTAGTCTAGTAAAAATAGGAATAGTAAAGATTTAATTTATGATTGTTTGAAACGAAATTTATAGAGAAAACTCGGTTAATTCTATGATCCCATATACGCAGCTAATTGTAATATATCTTTATCCGATTCACAAAATTACATGTTAACATTTAATACAAATAAATATCTATTAAAGAAACATAATAATAAAATAAATTAATTATAATAAATATGTTATTATAAGATATTAATAATATTATATTGTATTAACAAATAAAATATATTATTATAAGATAAATTACGTCAACTGTTGTGTGTTTAAAATTTATATAATAATTATAACAATTAAAATAAATACAAAAATTTTGTACATACAGATATATTTATACAAATTTAACAAAATAAAATTTTCTATAAGAAAATGTGATGTAATTTCAGAATCTGATCGATTTCAATTGTTGTTATAAACATAACATATAACACAATTGTTCGACACCATCCCTTAAGTACATATTTAATTTTTTAAAGAATAATTTATTTTCGTATCTAATTTATGATTTTTTTCAATTATATTCCTCAATTAAAATGTGATTTTCAAGATCATAAATCAAATTTTCTGATGAAGTTTTAAACCTATGAAAATCCTTATCTATCTCCCAAGCAAGATCGAAAGGAGAACGAGGATAAGTCAAATGCTGAAAGAAAAGTTTTTGGTTTGTTTTTCGTGAGCAAACAGCTGCAGAGTCGCATCGGATGGTAGAATTTCTTGCTCTGAAAACTGCGAGAGAGAGAAAGAGAGAGAGAGAGAGAGAGAGAGAGAGAGAGAGAGAGAGAAAGGAGGGAGGAAGGGAAAGAAAGAGGAGAAAGCAGGGAAAGAAAGAATCGAGCTAAAAAGGACGAAACCGAGAAAAACAAAAAGGAAGAAAGATTGTCAGCGATTTTTGCAAAACTTTTGATCGTCGCCGAACTTAGCGAACTTTAAAGATGGTTCTGTTCTTTCCGTGAATTGCAAAAGAAAATTTGTGGGTTTTTTTACGGTAAAAGTGTGGAATAAATGCAGCTAGAAAAACGCTTTGTTTGCATTCACTAAATATTGCTATTTGTTCGATGAGAATTAATCCTTGAACAGTGGTGTCGTAAATCCTTTCAGATTTGGACAGTTAATAATATTTCTATAAATTTATTGTTAAAGAAATAAAAAGAATACATATAATAATAAAATTTACAAATATATAATAAATATAATTTGATTTATTATGTATATATTTTATTATTTATTTATTTTTTTATTTTTATATTTAAATTTATTTTAGTAATTTTTAAGACCGAATTATTTAGAGAATATGATAAAATAAAAATTTATCCCATAAAATTTATTTTTAAATGATTTTAGAAAGAATTTTAGTAAAGATTTTAACGGCCGCAAACTTTGCTTAAAAAAACATTCCTTGCGCATAATTTTGATGAAGTTACGCACAACAATTTTTAAAGTATTTGCAAAATAAGCAAAATAACACTGATGTTTTCTGTTCAATATTGTTGCGAAAACTGCAAAAACTTTATTCCCTGAAAAGTGAAATGGATATTAAAGTCATATAGAAAAATAATATTAAAAATAATATTAAAGTGCGTTTTCTAAAACTGAAAATGTTTCCTTAGAATTTTATACAACAAAAAGAACATGTATATTCCAAAAATAGTACTAATTAAAAATTATATATAAAGTTTATATAAAGTTTATATAAAATTACTATATACATAAATAAAATCAACTAGAGTACATAAACAAACAATAATAACAGTAATATAAATATAAATACAATTACAAAATTATATAAAAATATAAAATAAACATAAAATGTAAAAAGAAAAAAATGGAAAGATAATAAAATATAATAAAT
>Ga0157363_1007907_pt1 | contig 10087 bp, 3 predicted proteins | sample AttsexASBM1_FD_111477 | JGI IMG/M metagenome (GOLD analysis project Ga0157363, IMG submission 111477) | Fungus gardens microbial communities from leaf cutter ant in Ribeirão Preto, State of São Paulo, Brazil - Atta sexdens ASBM1 | ecosystem: Host-associated > Fungi > Mycelium > Unclassified ...
TTGTCCTATTTAAAGATAGCAACACACGGAGCTTGTTTTTTTGCTAGATTACATTCTTGCCATCGTATTAGTTGCGATGTTAGCACTGTCAGCACTGCAGCCAATATGGTGGCAAGAGTTTAATCCAGCTAGCAATCCAGCAGGAAAATAAGCATCGTGCTGAATGCTGGCAGTGCCGCTAGCTTAATTGTTTTAACGATCCAGCAAAATTATTTTTCAGATCTAACTAAATTTTTAGATTTTTCAACAAAATTGCTTTTTTCAGTGTAACAGAATTCATTTCGCTTCCTCTTGTTCAACAATTCGCTTTGCTATGAGAGCTTAATGCTAAACCATCTCATTCGGTTTGATAAATTTCGGCATAAATAAAAATGGACAAACCAGAAGATTCTGATTATATCAATCAGAATTCCGATTATTTGAACTACAATTCTATTAGTAGATTTAACTAAAAAAACTCTGATTCGTCCATTTCTAATCAGAATCCCAATTGTGTCCAATCCAACTGTTTTTCTCAGTAAAAACTTCTGTATGATCATTCAATTTGATTTATATATTCGACGTGTCAAATCCTGATCCTTATCATGCTGACCGCGAATAATGAACCAAAATAATGACGATGAGTTATATAGTATCAAATTCTCAATAACGCCACGAAGTGTAACCTTTTATTAGCTGTACGCATAATTGGAGAGATGACATGCGGTAGGCTGATCAATTAACGTTGATGAATGTTGCGAGTTCGTTCTGTAATCAATCGGCGTGGTCGGTCTATTCAAGCAATTCAATCGCTGTACTCAACTCAAAAGATAGATCATAATGATGACGTGACTAGACAATTAACAACGAAATTATAATACCAGAATTGCATGCAGAAATGTTGCATATGACAGAGCAGCAATAATTTAAAACCATAAATTCATCGCAATGAATAGTAAAAGCTGCAATGTAAATGAAATATTTATTTCGTATCCACTGCAAAACTCGATTGTAAATCTTCAAGATAAACATGATCGAGAAAAAATGATAAAGTAGATAATAAACAAATAATATATTGTAAATTATATAAAAAAATATTGCGATATTATTTTATCGTAAGAGAAAACTTTAAATTTGTCGCTTTGCTATTTTCAATGACAGAATCGCTTGAAAAATACAAAATTTACAATTACTTAAATAACGTTAAAGTAAATCATATAATCGTCTTGTGTTGAAAACGAAATTTTATTTTCTGTGCAAACTTAGCTTCTCAAGAAAATCGTTGCATAATAAGAGGCCTAAAGGTATAAATTTACACTTACAACTTTAGTTGTAATTAGATGATGTAAAATATTCATCATTATAACTTTGCATGTTGCTATCAAAAGCTGTAGATATGTTTACTATATATAATATCCTTATTTATAATTAATACTCAAAATTTTGTAAAAGATAAAAATTGTTACGTAATAAAATATTAATTTTCAGGAAAATAATATATCTTTTACTCCTCATGATCTGCTTCGTTTCACAACAAAAAAATCAAGTATCTCAATATTACCGAGCTTGTTTGGAATCTGTAGCGGATCATAGTACGATTTAGTCGTTCGTATTATGATCGTACACGACGTTAAATGGTAATCGATTTTTCATATCCGGCAATCGACGTTATAACTGAACTTTTCCATGTGTAACACATTTTTAACGTTTCCAATTGATGGGGAGTACTTCGTAGAAAGAAGTACTCCCTTTGATTGTGCGCAGAAATATGAAAAAGCTGGACTATGTTGAGACCATCCTGCGACCACCGAATGGATCCCACCTCCGAGCAGCGAACGCTGTCTCTCAATTAACGCGACAAAGTTAATTAAACGTCAGAATGTCGATTCGTCTCTTATGCGCCGGAGCTTGTATTGAACGTCATTTTACATCCTCTATTTGCTAGACACTGACATCAACGGTTACAATCGTCGGTTACTGGCTCTTTCCTCATGTGCTGCAGTAGCGCGATATTAAATGGTTTCTATTAAAAATGTAACTGTTCTTTCGCGATGATAAATATTTCTCTTATACCAGAAAAGCACAGAGACTGCTTTATGCGCTGTAACTACGGACTTAATTAATTTTATAAAAAAACGTTGAATTATAATAAATACTTTTACATATTGATAATTGAAATTTATAATTGAATCTTTTGCAAGATCTTTCATCTACAAAAGCGTAAAACAATGGAAATCATGAAATTATTTCTAAATTATTGTATCTTTCAAGCGCTAACAAATAAATATTCATGATCTAATAGAATTTTAAACAAACTTTTAGAATGTAATAAAATGTGACACAATAGAATCTGTCTAAAGCACAATAAATTCATATTATAAAGCCAATTTTTCATTTTTCTCTCGTTCAACAAAGGAATTTTTATTTAAAATTTTTCAACGCAGAGATTCAGAGTTTTTTCAATTTTACAGTACAATTTTATAAACTTTCACAACACTGTTGTAATATAATATAGTCTGCTTTCATCGGGAACATGAAACGCATATCCGACTACACGTGGCCAAATTCTTATCAAACGTGATGCCGTATGTAAACCAGATCCCAGACTTCATCGCCAGACAAGCGATATGTCTCGACGGCAGAAAGCGATCTTGGGATGCAGACACTTCGCATGTCCTTCGTCGTCATTCGTGAACATTTTTATGTAGCGCGAATCGCACTTCCGGATACGACAGCAAATTTCGCTTTTATTGGTCCTTGCTTACATAAAGAGAATCCAGAATGGAAACATCCGTGTATTTCATCGAAAGAAATGCTGCCGTTGATAAAAAAACATTCCTGAAAGTTTAGGTTGTAGAAAAAATAAAACCCTATATTTCGAGACGTGAGGATATATATATTAAATATCTTTAATGTTTGATATTTGAATAATGTGATTCTGTTTATAAGTGATATAAGTAGCATTTCACAAATTTAAAGAAAGGAATTAAACTCGACAAAAGTAAAATAAAATACTATAAAACTGTATAATTAATGTTTCTCGCATAGAAAGAATGATTTTGCTGAAGTACTTAAAAATTTAGCTATTATAAATAAATCTGTAATTTTTGTTGGATTATCCGTGCGTAAATTTACAATAAATACGAAAAAAGTTTAATTATTCATTAAAAAATGATATAAAAGTATATAATTTCGAAAATAAAATTTCAAACATAAAATGCTTCTTGTAATTTATCGCTTTTTAATCAAATATTAAACTTATACGAAAACTAATAACTGTTAGTAAAATATAATTGCAATATAAGCATTAATATCGATTTTCTAACGTAAAAAAATGAGTGATATATTTGTTATAAATTTAGAAAAGATATTGGATGAGAATAATTTGATGAGACTTTTCCTCAAAATACTTAATATGGATAAGGTTAATTGATGGAAGTGCTAAGCTAACCTGACTGACGGGCCGATTTGCAGAATGTTGACACTTTAACACTCGCGCGATATCGCTTACCGGCACTAACAATCAATCTTTGTGTTTCCGTGAATAAAGAACACGACAAAAATCTTGAAAATAAATTTAAAGCTGTACATTGTCAGGATACGTTTGTTTATGGCATTCTGTTAATTGGAGAATACATTTGAATACATAAACGTAACAAAACTTAGTATATTACGCCGTACATAATATAAAAAAATATATATCATAACATACGCAATTAAAGATAAGGTATGGCCTTCGAATAAATTTTCCACTCTCATATAACATAGAAAACGTTTCAAGTGGTTTTGTCGATTTACACAAAACTATGTAACGTATAATTTATCATTGTTTATCAGCTAAAAAAAGGCAATTATCAGCTAAAAAAATGTAGTTTAGTTCTTGCAACGAGAACCACTTTAATTGGAAATAGTTCTTCAATTCATTGCTCAATTTTAGTTAGAATTGGATTTTTGCTGAACACAATTTAGCATATTTCGAGTCTCATCTCGATTATCATCGAGAGTATTTGAAACTGATACAATGTATCTGCTTCGATATCGATAGACTTGATAATAATTTCTATTCCTTAGTCAGAATTAACAATTACAAACATAAAACACATTTTTCTTAATTGCAATATCGAGAAATTAAAATATTATTATTTGGAGAATCGTGATAAAATTATGTGGTTATATTTTTGCATATTGTTATATAATCCAACAAAAATTATTTTTATGTAATATTTAATTATTATCTTCTTTATCTTTAATATTACATATAACATTCTAATTCTATATTTTTACATTAGGACTTACATAAGGATTAGAAGTCTTTACAATGTCTATAAAATACCATCCTTATAGTCACATGCAACGTTGCATGCTGTTAGCAAACAGAAATAAAAAAACGGAGCAGCCAAAGGATTTAAAACCGGAAATTAACTGGCGATACGTGACGTCCTTGTACTTGAAATCTTAGCGGTCAGCGTTTTAATCGCATCATCAAGTAACGTTCCGAAGAATGAGGGATGATAACGATTATCTTCGAGAATATTGTGATTAAGGTCAGATTCCACCGATGTAAGATTAATTTTATTCATATGTATATTACTTATGAGTATAACTTACTGTTTATCTTTTTCTAATTCTTAGAACTAAAAAACAATAAAGAATAAATTAAACCGAGATTACAATTAATCCTATATTGGTGAAACCGAGCCTAAGAAAAAATCATACTTGTGCTCGATCATTTAATTTTTGCATGTATGAGATTAATTAAATTAGACTTTCATAGAACCGTTACAAACTCTTGTCATTAAGGATCATTCTTTGTCATTTTTCGTGGCTCAAATATGTATACTTATAGCAGATTAATCCTTTCTTCTTCCGCTTATTTATTCATCGGTACATTTATCGATCCATCTTGCGTCTGGAGAACAGGTAAATTCGTCTGCCGCCTACTGTGATAATATAACCCATGACTAACTTTCGGAAAACGCTTTTTTTTCGGCGGCCGCAGTTTGGCGACAGAGAAAGAGAAAGTATGCGATCAAACGAGAACGCGTCTGCCTCTCTTTTGCCGCTCACGTCGAGACTTTTCTGAAGTCCTTCCAGCCGAACGTTCACGACGCCCATAATTTCACTCGGCTTGTTCTTTTCTTTTTCATTTTATTTTCTCAACAAGCTTGGATAATTCAGCGAGCGCCTAATGCGGCGCGCACGTAACGTTGTTATACGCGCTCACGCGTGCAACGATTTTTCGGGGCTCTTACCCTCATACGGGGGTGGCGGGCATCTTGTCACGCTTTTACGCCGATCGTGATATAACCGCCCATTATGTTAGCGAGCGTAATGTTCTTTGCGATGAATATTCAAAAATCCATTATTTACATATGCCTTTAATAGATAACGATAACCTATGCAATTCAAAATTTCGAAAAATATATTAGTTTTTTTTACGGAATTATTTTTTATATTTTTTAAAGAAATTCTAAAGTCGTCTGTTTTACCGGTTTTATTTTTCAAATAAGTATTTTTCCAACTTATCTTTATACATACAGATTTAAAAATCCTTTCCCACAGTTAAACAGTAATGTAGTTCAAATCAGTAGACTTCAAAAACAAAACAGTTGGAAAATTATAATTTTGGTATCGACTTTTAGCGTTAGCTCATAACAATATTTGTTTTATTATATATATATATATATATATATATATATATAAATAAAAGTTTTATACTTCATATAAAAGGTGTTTGGAAATTAGTAATAAGTCTTTTGCATAGGGACAGAATGAATTAAACTGAGAAGAAAAATTCTCTATCATTTTGCAATCACAATAGTTAACAAGATATTAATTCCTAAAAATTGCCGAAATTGATATTCAATAATTCTTTTTAAAAAGAGACGAAAATTGTTCATTCTCATAGAATCCTAAGAATTTTTTCAGATTTTTTTCAGAATTTTTTCAGAATTCTTTAATATCGTATATTTTCTCATGTTGGTAAAAATGCAAAAATGTAATGCTAAAAAGTTGACAAACAATTCTGACAAAATTCGTAGAGTTTTATGAGAAAAAAATAAACAATTTTTTTGCAGTTTTTCTGTATAGTTGATAATATTTGAATAAAAAATTATTAAAGATCAATTTTCGGCAATTTTTAGCAATTAATATATTGTTAACTATTGCGAAAATTGCAAAATGATTGAGAGGACTTTTCTTCTCAGTTTAGTCCATTCGCCCCTGTGTGAAAAATTTCACTAATTTCCAAATCACTAATTTCCAAATACTGTATATATATATATATATATATATATACTGTATATATATATATATAAAATAATCTTAGTTTGAGCTATGCATGAACAATGTTAAATTAAAATTAAGCTTAGATACCTAATATGAAAATTCATTATACTTATGTGTGCGATATTGATGTAGCAGTGTGTAATGTGTCAATGCACGTAAATGTATGTATGTAAGTATGTAGGTATGTATATAAATTCTGAATCGATACAAACAAACAAATTTAGGATGTGGTAATTTGTATTATCAAAATACAAATTACTTCTTTAGTAATTCTTTAAACTGTAAACGTTTTTAAAGTTAACTTTTAAAATTGCAAGTAATAAACAAGAATATATCACGAATTGTAGACTTTCAACGTAAATAAGTTATATGAGAATAGTTTCCGAGATGTTGAATTAGTTGGGAGAGACTAGTTTTAGAAACTCGTAGGTGTGTAGGTATAACGCTTTGGAAGAGGATCTCTACTAGTAGGAATAGACTAAAAGCAATATGCGTTATTTAAAGTTATATGTTGTTTCGCATACAATTATCGTCGTTAAAAGCAGAAATTATATTGAGGCGTTGTGTAATAACTTGAAACAAGATATTCGCAATAGTAAGCATATTAAATACACACACGGCTACGTTTAATCAAAACGCATTGTACGATATAACTGTGATTGCATTTGTTAATTACGAGTTAGAAATGCGCACGGACAATATTCGAGTTGCAATTTAATCTCGTAAATTGTGTTCGCATTGTTGAATACATAGCATAACATTTGATTTTCATTAATCAATATCAGTTTTCAAATGCCACTCTTTTCGCAAAATAAATTATATTTCGCGCACATATGTGGCTATAAATGAGCCAATTGTAGACTGTGTAATATAAAGCGATGCAATAAATTGATTTCTCTGGACCAAGAGAGATTACGAACTCAATATTGATACAAAGGGTACTGATATAAGGGTACTAAATACAGAGGAACTCACAGCAAGTATATTGAAAGCTGATACGTCGGAGGATCTTCTATCACGAACGCATTCTAAGCATTCTGACCAAGCGATTACTACATATGTATATATTTATATATACTGCTTTGATTGCTGGATCAGTGAGCCAACTGAGATCTGTTTCGTCTGTTGAAGCTATATAATATTCGAAGGATTCTGTACTCACGTAGGAGTATTTCTATCCATAGACCACACATATCGCAAACAATGCGTGCTACACACTCTGAGAATTTCTTAAACGGCTTACTTGTGTAGGTAATAGTTTCTATAACTGAGAATACGTGTTACATTTTAAACATGAGCTTTGTTATGTATATTATTCATGACTTTGAGAAGTTTTTACATTCTTATTTGAGAATGCTAAGAATAATTTAAGTAAACGAAATAAAAACAAACTAAAATAAAAAAAAAATAAATAAAAATTCGACATAGATAAATGATTATTAATTCGATAAGATTCTGTTGAAGCTATATATTTGTTGTTAATTGTAGAACAAGATTTTATTTCATTTCTATCTCTCAGATTAATCTGAGGGAATATAAGGAAAATGTGTATATAAGATGACAAGATATAATTCACAAATAACTGAAATACACCTATTAATGATATTTTACAGTTAATTTCGTTAATGGATGCATTACAACTGTTTTTAAATTATATCTTTTAAATGTATTATTTGTGCACTAACAATTGCAGAGATTAATGTAGGCGTTTTAATTATGTTTGATTTATTTTTGGAGTCACAAAATCACTGTTAAATCTATCGGGTCAAATTTAATCTAATTTAAGTCGCCACTACTCCTATTCAATATATTGTTACTTTACTAAAACACTGGATAAATTTGACACTATATGGTGTCAAATTAACAATACAGTAGTGTCAAATTTATTCATTGTTTTAATATAACGACATAAAGTAACGACATAGGAGGAATGGCGACTTAAATTAGATTAAATTTCACACTACAGTGACAGTTTAACAATGTATTTTTATTTTTATATAAACCTGAGATTAAATTCATTGAATATTTTTGATTAAGGTATATACAAGTACTAATTTTTTATCGATTTTATCTGATCTTTGTCATTATTATTTCAATCTAGAAATTTTTGATCTATTTGGAAAATATATAGTAACGAAGATTATTGTGCATCTCATGATCATCTAATGCACTAAAAGTGAAAGATCATCGCAATATTGACCGGTATTGCAACTGTAACGCGACTGAACGAGCTGTTTGCAAGTAGCGTTTCTGTTTTCTCGTTCTCCTGACATCAGAGCGAAATCGCAATCCTCGTAGGTAATTAAAACTTTCGCCTGAGTTTCATCGAAACTATCCTCGATTTTAAGTGAGTGCGAAACGCGAGCGGAAGAGAGACAGTGCATAGAAAAATATCTTTTTCTAAGCGTTATCATACGCGATGCAATGCGACACATAAATTTTCCATAATCGCTCCTTAAGTGTACGATTTCAACGTACATCATGTGACTTTTTAGACAGCGCGATCAGCGCTTTGCGAAACATGCATTGCTTGTGACTTTCGATCCAACGAAATTCGACTCTTTTTAATTACTTTTAATTTTAATTTTAATTAAAGATATAAAAATATCTTCGATATTTCTCTTTTTTTAACTTGACTTTCAATTTAATATAATAATCAATCTATCAATTAATATTTAATAATTTAATTATTTATTGTTCTTTACAATGTTATTAAATAAAAAATATAAAAATAAATAAATAAATAAATATCTATAGGTACTAGTAATTCTTCAAAAATTGCTGTCTCTCGTTGCAATAAACATAACATTTATAATTATGACATTTCAATAAATATAATATTTATAATTACATTACTCTAAAAACACTTGCCGCGCTATTAGAGAAATATTAAATTTAATTATAAATATTATATTATATTTGTGTGTTGTTATATGAGACATATATGACAGCAACTTTCGAGAATCATAACAGAATCTATATATATTAATATATATATATATATATATTTTTTTTTTTCATTTATTTATCTTTATATTTTTTATTTATTTGTAGAAAGTGTATCAATATTATGCAGTATACCGCTACCGTTTCTAATAATCACGGAAAAAAACCTTTTATCACAAAGATAAAAAATTATAAAAACAATAAATAAGTAAATACAACAGATCGTTATTTTTATTCAATGTGTGTGTGTATGTACTTTTCATCAACGTCTAGTTAATATCGATGATAGAATAGACATTCGTAATAGCGTATTATTTCGTATTTCGACATTTCCCAGAAGCACCAGCGGATAGTCGTGCGAATATAACTCATCACGGAAATGAATTCGCGGTACAACACGCGGTGGATTATTGCACGGAGGTAATTTCACCGGTGAGTAAAATGAGAAGCGTACAAAAGCGTATTCGTGCTGAATGCTAGAAAACACGTTGCAGCATCAATTGCATTGCGTCTGTATAATACCCTGCTTTTTAGCTCTCTTGTCAAAGAACGTTATTCAGTAGTCTTATTAATGTGCACATTTTATTGCAGCGTTGTTGAGCAATTCTTGTTTATTGCGAGAAAGCGCGTGCGATGCAGCTTCATAAGGGAAATATGTATATAACATTATGGATGTGTAGGAGGTTTATTTCGATTAAAATCTTATGTTTTCGTGAGTTTACGAAGTAAAATCCGAATGTGCACTTTAAATTTCAATGCAACACATATGCATTTCTATACGTATTACAAAAATTTAAAATAATAAAAATACAATAATAAAAATAAAAATTAAAATTAAAAAATACAAAAAATGAAAAAATAACTGAAAATAAAA
>Ga0157363_1007909_pt1 | contig 10087 bp, 5 predicted proteins | sample AttsexASBM1_FD_111477 | JGI IMG/M metagenome (GOLD analysis project Ga0157363, IMG submission 111477) | Fungus gardens microbial communities from leaf cutter ant in Ribeirão Preto, State of São Paulo, Brazil - Atta sexdens ASBM1 | ecosystem: Host-associated > Fungi > Mycelium > Unclassified ...
CCTCCTCCTCCTCCTCCTCCTCCTCCGCGCACGAACCGCGAATCTTTTCTTTCTTCGCGACTCTGCCAAGAAGTCCTCGTGCTATCCTTTCCTCTCTCTCTCTCTCTCTCTCTCGTCTTCCTGCCGCATATCGCACACATCCGCGCGCGCATAAGTATATATACACATACATATCTTTCGATGTCGCCGCCGACCTCTGTCCCTTCTTTACTCTTTCTCTCACAAGAGCTCTTCTCGTTCACCGGGATTTCGTCGACCCTCTTCTTGCACCCATGACTGCCTTCCGCCCATCACCGGTGAAACTCCTCGAGACTCGTGACTGACGGAAGATAGAAGAGAGACTTGAATATCGCAGTACGCAGACCTAAAACTTCGTTTCACTATTGAAACTCTGTCAAAACATGTCCACTATGGTCTACCCAGATCTAATAATACTGACTGCGCAAGGGTCATCCATCCATGCACCAAACTTGCTATAGGCAAGTCTTGACAGAATCCGGTGATATATGTACAATTACCACCGGAGTGAAAATGATTTATCTCCAAGAATGATTCAGCTTTCGTAGAAATCGTGACATATCTTGGTCATCTATTTTTACCGGTATCCGATGATAGATACGATACAAGTCAGTCTTTTCGTTTTTTGTTTTCTCGTAATCGTGCGTGAGCATTTGAGCGTCACTAAAGAGCTACATCGTATTGTTACAGATGCCACAGCGGCTGGAAGGGCTCACTGTGTAATCAGTGCGTTCGATATCCAGGCTGCCTCCACGGTAGCTGTCAAAAGCCCTGGGAGTGCGCGTGCGACGAGGGATGGGGCGGACTATTTTGCAACCAGGACCTCAACTATTGCACAAATCATAAGCCGTGCATGAACGGCGGCACCTGCTTCAACACCGGCCAGGGTTCTTACACCTGCTCGTGCCCATCAGGCTTCACCGGCACCGAATGTCAGACGCCGCTCTTCGACTGTCACTCGAAACCCTGCCTGAACGGTGGTACCTGCACGATGACTGAGTCGCCGTCCGTAAGCTACGTGAGCGGCAACGGCACGGAGTTATCGTCCTCCAGGCAGCAGCATCGTCGAAACTATCGCTGCACCTGTCCACCCGGTTGGCGTGGTCGACACTGCGAGATTACAACGCGATCCTGCCGGGACTCGCCCTGCCGACACGGCGCCACCTGCGAAGACGACTCTCTCCGCGGTTACATGTGCCATTGCCCATCCGGTTACACTGGCACCGATTGCGAATCGCAGGTCGATGAGTGCTCACCAAATCCCTGCGCAAACAACGGCACCTGCATGAACCATATCAACAATTACCGATGCACATGCCTTGCTGGCTTCACCGGCGAGCGCTGCGAGATCAACGTTGACGACTGTCAGGGCGATCCGTGTTTGAACGGCGGCACCTGCAAGGACCAGGTGAACAGCTTCCGCTGCCAATGTATACCAGGTTACGTCGGTAGAATCTGCCAGAACAAGGTAGACTATTGTGTGGCAAAACCGTGCGCGAACGGAGGCACATGCATTTCTGGGACCAATGATTATAATTGTACATGCAAGCCTGGTTTCACCGGTAAAGACTGTAGCGTGGATGTAGATGAATGCTGGAGCGCACCGTGTCAGAATGGCGGCATATGCCGGAACCGTGTCAACGGCTTTTTGTGCGAATGCCCGGATGATTGGCACGGTGACACCTGTAGCGAAAAAGCCGGTGCGGTACCTCCGATCACATCATCGTCCACGCCCGTGATATCGAATGTGCCGCTGGCAGAACCATTCCCAGGCAACGGCCATTCGAAACACGTCGCCTCTAGGAAAACTAGCTTGACTACGGAACACCTGGTGATGATCGCGACTCTTTCCACTGCAGTACCGGCTTTCGCGTTATTCGCTACAGTCGCAGTGATGTGCATGAAGAGACGACAAAAGCGAGAGCAGGCAAAGGCCGATGAGGAAGCGAGGCTACAGAACGAGAGGAACGCAGTGCATAGCAGCATGAGCAAGCGTAGCGCCAGTACCATCGGCGTCGGAGGCACTGGTATTGGCAGTGTCGGCGGTCTCCTCGGCGGCGGTAGCGGCTTAATCGGCGCGGGCGGCGGTAGCGTTTGTGCTCTGGGCACCGGTGACGCGCACATGATTAAGAATACCTGGACTGCGAGTAAAAGTGTGAACAATGTGGCATCGGCAGCGTCGCGGCAGGACGACCTGGATTCGTCCTTCCAAACTGATGTAACGCTGGACAGTTCGTGTTCAGGTTATAAGCCAGAACCAGTGCTACAAGATGGTCGGACTACGAGAACGACGAAACAGCTGAACACAGAGGCAGCAGCCCATCGGGCGTCTGCGCACCTCTTCCAGAAGGAGAAGGACTGTCTCGGCCTAGGTCTTGGTATCGGGATCTTGGAGAGTGCCAAAAGATCATCCGTATTTGCCACTACTGGCAACGTGGCGGACAGTTGTTGCGCCGCGGAAGCTGCACTGATGAAGAGGCCAACGACGATATCGGAAGCTAACAGCACCAGTGTCGTCAATAGTAATAGTAGTGGTCCACCGGGAAGCGGTGGCAGTATCGCGGACAACAGCAATTGCGGTGTGTACGTGATAGACGATCACTACGTCAGGCACGACGCCACGCTGGCGGCGACGCTCGCGACGGAAGTGTAGTAGACTTTGGACTCCCATTTAGAGTGATAGAGAGAAAGAGAGAGTGCGTGAGAAAAAAAAAGAGAAATAGAACCAGTGCGTGTGCGTATGCGAATTGTGGATCTTGTTTTCTCTGTGCGTGTAAATTGACAGACTACCCCGTTCGATTTCCTTCGATTTTTCTCGAACAACGCCGTCGCGATACCCTTCAGACCGCGTCTCGTCTCGGATGCCTGCGAGTGTTTATTTCTTTTTTCTTTCTTTTTTTAAAATTTTTATTACAACTTTTTTTGCGAAAGCACTTGTTCATCCGCGATTGGACGCCACTAAGTAGGACTCCGCGATTGAAACATCATTTCGAGGAGAAATACATACTGCACCCGCACCGCCGGCCAGTTTGACCAGCCACGAGGGTATGTCGTTCCGATTCTACTGAAACGAGAGCGATGACGGACTGATCGAAGACGTTCGATCGAGGTTGATCGAGATGCGACAGAAACAAGAAAAATTAACGCGATGCTGTGGGGGTCGATCGGTCAGGCAACCGTCGATCCATCCTTAGGTATTAATATTATATCGTGCTCGAAAGTGAACTTTGTACAGAACTAATTTATTATTATTGTTATTTACTTATTGTATTACTGATTGCTATTAATTATTATTATTATTATTATTAATATTATTATGTGTCGCATTATCATTGTTCTCGGTATTAGTTCTTTTTCGAATTTGCGTGACTGAGCTGCCGACCGGAGCAAAAATACGACAGCGAAAGATCTTTCGTGTATATTATATTTCGTGTGCGTGTGAGAATGAATGAGCATGTGTGTAGAGTATTTGTGCGCATGTATAATTGCGAGCGAGAAAGTTTAACGAATTAGCATCTTTAGAATGACCTCGTCTTTTCGTAATCAGAATTAATTTTTCGTAACATTGTCTCTTTTTTTTTCTTTTTTTTTCTTTTTTACAAAGCATTCCTTTTCTCAGAGTAAATATCGTTGCGACGCAGGAACTTTCGCTTATAGTGGCAACGACGTCCAGCGATGAAAAGCATGAAAATTAATATTTAAAGTGACACTTCAAATAAATGTCCCCTCGACTTTTTGGGATTCTCCATTTTAGACAATCCCATTCAGTCGAGCCCTTTAAACATCCGTTTTTCACGCCGCTTTTCAACTGACTCAAAGGAACGTTTGGAAGAAAGGATGGAAAGCGGCATTCTTAACAAAATTCCGTCCTTTTAATCCAAAAACGTCGTTATTCCATCGCGATTGATTTAAATAAATTTAATATATGGAATCAAAAACATAAATTTAATACATGGAATTAAATTGAGCGATGCGATAGTTTCGTAGAAAATGATAAAAAAAAAATATCGTGTAATGCAGAAGGAAAAGCCCGAGCATGCGAAACTTGTCGAGCCCATCTTTCACATATTTTCATTCAATTCAATCCAATTGGGAGGAAGGGAGGAAAGGATATATGATGATGGGAAATTATTCGTTGATTTGATAAATTCCAAAGAAATCGCGCAGCCTTGGCTTTTCCTCGTTTAAAAAAAATCAATCTTCTACGAATCCTACGATCGTTATCCAAACGACGTGTACCGTTTGACGAGACATTGCTCGCGCTACGTACGACTGAAAAGACGAACGAATAGATGTGTAAATTATGCAGATATATATATACATATATAGAGATCTATAAATATATATATATATATATATATATATATATATATATATATAAATGAACAGTGAGAGAAAGCCAGCGTCATCGATAACAACGATGTTTTGACGATGATATGGTTTATTCTGAAGCGATTTGGCATCGAAATCGGCGAGAGAGACGAATCGAGAGAAATTAAAAGAAGAATCATGTAGCACGAGAGAACGTTGGATTGAATGGCGATTAAATTTGATCGTGGTGCAACCTTTTTTTCTCAAATAATTCAAGTATTTCGCAAAGACATCTAAGATAGTCCGGACAAGGCACTTCTTTATAAAAAAAACATTCTGATCTTTCAGATATTTTTTTAAATATCTTGTGAACTCTTGCGTTGTTCCTTTCTAAGATTTATATCTTTGAAAATCATTGATGAGCCGACGGTTGAACTGCGATTGAAGTTAAGATTTGGCGGATTCGATCGTCTCTTATGCGTTTATTCGCATCGCGGACGAACGAGTCTGTGAACATAATCGATCTGTATTATCTGCGTTCATTCGTGCAAGAAAGAAAAATCTATAGAGATCGCCCAGAATTAATTCGGCTATCGCGAATCTTTCGCACATCATCTTTACCGCAACTAGCCGTACTTTTTTCGGCGGTACACTCGCTGACTTCATCCACGAATGCGTGATAGATAAGTGACGATTATTATATGTTGATGCTGCACGGTCGATGATGATAATTAATTATTTATTTATGACTGCTGATAACGATTTTATACGGCGTAAAAAAAAAATTAAATGGCGATTAGTGCGCCAATGACAGTGATGACGATATATATTATCGCGCTTGCGATGTACGAAGAGTGGGAGAGTGAGAGAGAATGAACGAATGAGTGGGATAGAGCTGTAGCGAACAAAGATTCGATGATGTTCCTGTTACGAAATAATGATAATTAAATAAACGAAATGCAAGTACCGACTAAGTCAGGTTTATTTTCGGGTCTCGTTCGCGCGCGGTGGCGCAAACAGAGTGTTTTTTTTTTTTCGCGTTTGACATGACGGTCGTATATAATCGGTAACGCTTTATTTTATAGTTTAGGTAACGGCGACCGTACATGTACGATGACATTCGCGGCTCGATCAAGAATCGCGATTAATTCAATTCTTCCCTCTGGCTTCCATCTCCCAATCCTTTCCTCCATCCCGTTGAGCCCCCAACGGCCGCCATCGCGCGCGTACAGACTCTAAATTAACGAGAAACGCGTGCGTGTAAATGCGAGATTATATTGTACGAATTACGATGTGTAATAAAGCTGTTGTCATTTTTTGTACTTACACTCCTTCGGACGATTTGATACGTCTCGCTATCGTTGAACAATCTCCATCATTCCCATCCGTCTTATCCCTTTATCCCACTCCCGATTAGATTTTTTTCAACGACGTTTTGAACTTTTAGACTTTTGAATTAGAATTACTTCTTTTTTGTACCAGCGATGTGTTTTCACGTGAAAAAGGATATTGTTTCCCACTGATAGTGGCCTTTCGTTCGCGAGGAGGCATTTACGAAGATTGTAAAGACTATCCTAGGCGTACCGTACCCCGTTTTTTGTATAAAACAGAAAGAAGATAATATGCACACAGCGATATATACATACACTGACATACACGCAGCACATCTGTATATTTGTAGTAGGACTATACAATTGCGATTATTATTAATTATTAATATTATTATTATATGAAACGTGTAAATAGATGAATTGTCAATATAACGATGTCACGCAAACGACAGTGAACGATTAATAATGATACATTAAAAAAAAATGAGCTCTCGTTTTTTCGTGTTTCACCTTGCTTCCTCTTTAATCTCCGTTACATAATAAAAATTTGATTGTGTTGTAAGTACATGATACTTAAAATATATACATATATATGTTCCAGAGGATTTTTTATTTTTTTGCGCAAATCAGAATAAATCTCTAATTTTAAACATTACAAATATACATAATTAAAATTTATGCTTATTTTAGCATTATAATATAAGAAATAATATAAGAAATTTAATGTGATCTTTCGCTTTTATATTATTATAATCCTATTTAAAAAGGAATCTTGAAACAGTTAGTTTAAATCCCTGTGGGAAACGTTTGATTCTGGGACACTTCTTCGTATTACTTACCGCGAGCGCGCTTTCGAGGCCAGACCGATACCAGCACGCTCGTCGCTATTTCTGTGCTCGTCATCGTCGTCGTCACGAGCAGTGCTTAAGGAGGCAGAACACGAAATACATCGCGCGACAACAAAGACCGCGCCGGTGTGCCAGCGTTGCACTCGCGAGAGCCCGCGTTGCTGCTGCTGCTTGTGGGAAGATCGACGGGAGAAAGGGTCCAGTCGAACGACGTCAAACGAGCCGAAGTCGCGAAGAGGAAATCGCATCATTGCGGAACGACGCGAGAGAGATAGCGGCCGATAAGCCGTACAACTTTATGTAACTATGCAAACCGCTTGCACCGTACATCCTGGATTCGAGACAGCGCATCTCTTCCGGATTTGAGATATTGAAACTGGTTCTGTGTGCTGATGATCGTTGCGTGTCGTTCTTTGGTGATCAACGCAAAAGTATTAGGCATTTCTCTTAGCGCTTCAGCAAATAAAAAATCATTTTTATCATTACTATAGATAAGCTATTTTAATTTTAAGCAAATCATTTCCCATATTACGTTACACATGTATCACGCGAGAATATTCTAATTCAAAATAAATAATTGAAAAAAGAGAGAGAAAATTTATTAACATAAAGGAATCATCAAAGAGAGCTGAAAAAAGAAATATAGGTAAAAATATGTCAAGCACTCTTTGAGGAAGAGCCAAGATTCTATCAATTATATTGAAATTCTAACAGTTCCAAAAAGAAAATGCTAATTCTCAGGTAATATCGATTCTGCGAAACACGATAGCTAATATCCGTTATGAGGGAAAAAGAAAATTGACGTGATAAAATTGGATGTCACACCCGTGTAATCTTAATAATGAACTGTCTCTCGTGCGGCCTCGTGTAAAATACACGGTGTTTGTAAACGTCGCGATCACTGCCGTGATCATCGCCTACTAATTACAAAGCAGTTGTTAAACCGTGTGTTCGTTCGTACGTATACGAATGCGAGAAGGATAATAACTCTTAATCCATTTGCAAGAATTTATTCGGTTATTATCTTTGTAATTATTTTCTTAAACGGAATAGTCTAAACTATTATTTCTCGTAGCGCTTTAGTCAGCAAATAAAATCATTTTCATTTCACGTATAATTACTACAAAGAGATTTAACATTAAATTTTCAATATTAAGTTACGTATCGCGCAAGGTATTTTAATTCTCAAAATAATTAATTATATAATGATAAGAGGAATTATGTGATCATGATTGAAATGCGGCGCAAAGTCTTCCACTGTACAGTCTCGTTGCACACTCTTTGTGGTAAAAGGGTTTGGGTAATCAAGCTCGAAAGGATCGGCACACCGCGGACAGAAACTGGGGAACCTCGTGAAAGCCATCGAGGGGCTCCAAGTCTGAAGTCCATCCGCCGAGAGCTACCCACGACTCATCGTGTCGTTATATACACGATGGTTATTACCTGCAGCATTACTGCTGCTGCCGTTGCCGCTGCCGCTGCTGCAAACCTATTACGATTGCCGCGGCATTCTTCGTCTTTATCCTCCCTCTCTTTCTCTCTCGTGTTTTCTTGTCTTTCCCTCCTACATCTTCCTACACACTCTCGTCCTGTCTCCTGATGACGACGACAGCGCTCTATCTAACCCAGTCCCATCGACTTTTGCTCGTTTCAACCTCGTTCCCATCTATCCCTTCTTCCTTCTCGTAGAAGAGGTGACTGGATACTTAGCCATCGTTGATCACGATTAATCTCGCGAAATTTATGTAATTTATTATGAGCGAGTAAAACCATTTCGTCTCGCTGCTGGTCACGATCGACTTGAAACTCGAGCACTCTTCTTTCATTAGCAGAGACGCATTAATGCCAATTTCGCTGTTCTGTTCTATTTAGCTTGTTGCTCGAACATATACCGAAAAAAAAAAAATGATGTTATATCAACGGTATTAATTTAATTGAAAATAATTTTGTTAATTCAATAATACTGTTAATAAAATATGTACGTCATGCTCTTGTTTTAACAAAATATTTATTTGTTTTATTAACAATGTTATTTTGAATCAACAAGCTTATTTTCAATTAATGCTGTTGATATAATATCATTTTTTTAGTATATAGTATGTATAGTTGTTCGATGAATTGATATGAATTAATGCTATATCTCTTCTAAGAGTTTTTTGTAGAAGAATGAGGTATTAAATAAAGACTGGTAAAATGGATATGAAGACCGCGTGATGTTTCGAACCTGATCACGTAGAGGTGTGATGTCTCTTCCAATCTAGAAAAGCAACGAGGCGAAAGCGCCGAATTATGGTAGGAAGAGAACCGACAGACCGTCGCAAACTGTCGCCATCGATCAGGGCATCAGGGATAGGGTTACGACCGGCCCTTCGCGATTCCCGCCGCGCTTCAACGACTACGAAAAGTAACCATACCGACGCCAACCACACCATCGACATCATCCGTATCGTACTACAAAATTCGGCGCCTCCGTCCAATCGGTCGCGCCGGATGTCGATCGAAAGCAACGACCTGAAAAATTACTTCGTGTCGTACATGGTGATAGCTATCAATAAATATGGTTGTCATCGAAATAATCAAGTTTTTTTTATCTTTTTTTGTTGGGACAATCCATGTGAATCGAAATTACAGCCAGTCTCGATAGTTATTTAGGATTTTTTTCGATTATATCCAAAGTATAATTTAAGACAAGATGTTCAGTGGAAGAAATTAGAATTATCAATGTAAGATACCAATATACACGGGGAGAACAGATTTATGGAAGTATGTAAAAATTTAATTAAATATAGATCTGAAAATATAAGTTTGGATCATGTAATAATTAATTGTGTGGAACGTGTTTAAACTAATTGAAATATCCAAAAATTATTTATAGATCTGTATCTAGTTAAATTTTTAGATACTTTAGCACAATCGTTTCTCTTGTTGTAGGAAACATATTAATCAAATTATATAAATATAAACACATTCTTTTATTCTCGCAGATTTATACATTATATTAAGTGAAATTAATAGAGCAAATTCTGCATAATTCCGATGTGGATGCCACGAGAAATTTGCAATATTTTAAATAGATACATTTTTAATGTTAATTATTATTTGTTTCAGATGGAAGCGGCTCGTTTCCTTTGTAACTTAAGCCAATGGCAGGTTTAAATCCGTCGTTTCATCGATGCATTCATTCTAGGTGAAGATGAGGCAATAGTCGGAGATGGTGAGGAGGATATGTTTAGTGCCGCCTCATGTGCTCGTAAACTCAGCACTCGGCGATGTGCACCAAAGCGGAGGGCAAGTGAAAGTCCTTCGAAAGATATACAGAATCGAAAGAGAGAGAGACGAGTTCACTGCATACGCGTGTGCGCGCGCGCGTAGCCTCTTACTTTTTCGCACTTGTGCATCACGCGCTGCAATGTGCACTCTGCACCGTACATTGCGTTCTCTCGAACTTGCGCGATTCGAGAAAAAAACGAACCGCTGCTCTTTTTTCTCCTTCCCGAATACAACCTCAACAGCGAATTTATAGTCTATAGCGATGATAAAATATTAAGTAAAAAAGAAACAAGTGAACAAGTATATATA
>Ga0157363_1007911_pt1 | contig 10086 bp, 6 predicted proteins | sample AttsexASBM1_FD_111477 | JGI IMG/M metagenome (GOLD analysis project Ga0157363, IMG submission 111477) | Fungus gardens microbial communities from leaf cutter ant in Ribeirão Preto, State of São Paulo, Brazil - Atta sexdens ASBM1 | ecosystem: Host-associated > Fungi > Mycelium > Unclassified ...
CACACACACGCGCGCGCACGCACACACACACACACACACACACACACACACACACACACACACACACACACACACACACACACACACACACACACACACACACATCTATCTCTGACTGAATCGCAACTTCAATACATTAAATATAGGTGCATACTTGTTTTCGTGGATCTATCCAAGGCTTACAAATCATTCAACAATCAATGAAAGCAAATTACGTAAGGAGTGGCACTCTCTATTTATGTGGGTATTTGTTTTCACAACGCGATCCCCTAAATAATTAATTTTACATAGAATGTGATTAAATAGATTAATGTTGAATCTAAAGACGTGAATGTGATAACTTTTATGTGAGAGGGAGCGTGGAATAAACGTCAGTTTCTATTTCCATTTGTTAAAGATTTCATCCCTCTCTCCCTCTTTCTCCTGTCTCTTCTCTTTCTTACATTCTCGTCTTTCTTTCATCCACGTAGTTTTCTGTTAATCTTTTATCTTAGTTAATCTTTTATCTTAGCGTATTGTCGGCAACTCCTTTATTTCACCGGCAAGTATATCAACCCTTGTAGACGTGCTCCGCAGGGGCAAATATCGCTTGGAGGGGGCTGTCCCATTCCTGGTCTCTCTCGTCTCGCTCGCTCTCTTTCTCGACTCTACGGGTCCCTCGCGACCGACACGATCGATGGAGCGTCGCCCGCGGTGAGTAACCGGTCGACGCGACGCGACGCAACGCGACGCGATGCAACGCCATAGACTCAATATTGAAAACAAAATGTTGTAATTGCATGTCTGATTTGTTTTTACATTACAAAAATTTTATTATGTACCCGTGATGCAACAATAATTAGATCTCTGGACATGAATAGTGAGGGTAATCGTGAAGCAAGGCGAAATTCTGAATCTCTAAAATTTAGGCGCTGCGTCGGAACAAATTGGCGCTCTGCGCTTTAATCACGTCTATTTTTCGCAAGCGAGAGTAACTAGAGTACTTCGTTACTTGCTCGTTCAGCTCGTTGGTAGACGAATTGCAAGCGTAAACGCGAACGGCCAATTTTGTGAAATAAAGTTAAACGAGCAACGCAATGAGTTCAAGCTCAGCACGAAAATAATTAACCTTTAGGTACTATCGGATAAGTTAAACGCTGGTTCGCGATAGTTAGAACTAAATATATTGCGCCTTGTAGGAACATTCTTCGGATTAACTTCAGTTTCGTGTTCCATACTCACGCACGTAGAAAATGAAAGAAAAAGAGCGAGTTAATTAGACTAAAATGGAACAGAACAGCAAAGGTAATACTTACAACTGCGCATTGATGTTCCTTTTAATAATAATGATATATTGTTGAAAAAGATCTAGTAGTTTTTTAGTAGAAATCTAGTAGTTTTGTAAACGTAGTATTGTACGAAAGAAAATAATAGATATTAAATTTAAAACTTTTTTTTAAGTTTTAATTAATATCTCCTTTGTTTCACATAAAATTAGTGTTATTCATATATGAATTGGAATATCTAATAAGAATAAATAAGATAATACTTATTTTTATATTTACATTTTCTCTACTATTGGATTATTAAACAAATAATAAATAAATATTATTATACTGTAACATTTTTGGGGAAAAGATTATTTTCTGTTAATAATCAATTAAGATTAAATTTTTAAATTATGGACTATCTAAGACTTTAATATTCGACAGCAATGTAAATAAACTTTAATCTTATTGTTAATTTAACATACTCTTCATCTTTTTCTAATTCTTAGAACTAAAACAAGATATGAACAAATTGAGCCAATTTTAATTTATAACATATTGATGAAAACGATCATAGAAGTTACTCTAATCAAAAAATTATAATTTCTAAAATTTATTTTAGAAAAAAAAACAAATGATTCTATTTAATAAATAAATAAAGAACATTAGTTGATAATGATTTTATTAAATGGATAATTCTTACTGATTATGTATTATTTGTTGATGATGATTTTGAAAATAAGGTTAGAATTTTTAGACTCTAATTTTTTACCCAACGTATATATATTTTTAAAATTTATTTTACTAATAACTCATTACACAAAAACGTTTTCTTAATTAAAATAATTTATTTTTTTTAAAGTTTTTTCTAATAAATAGAAGATTATATGTTCAGTAGCTATTTTCAATGTTACTAAAAAAAATCTTGCTATTCTAAATTTGACAAACAAACATGAATTTAACTTAAAAAATACAATATAAGAAAGCTTTATTTAACATAAAAAAAGTGAAATTTTTATCAGTAATAAATCATGTTTCTATTAATCGAAAAGTAAAGGACTAAACTATATTTTAAAGAAAGGTTTCTAAACATTTTTTGTGCACAGTTTAAATAGAATTCAACTTTTACTATCTTACGAAAAAAGATATGCATACATGATAATGCAAAAATATGTGTGAGTCAGTGTCGAACCAGTAGACGTGCAAATGACAATTACTCATTAATCCATGTTGAATTGAGCATAGCCTTTAGCGAAGGTTTTCTGGTCGCAGAAAACATGATTCACATCGCGTGTTCTCACGACTCTGAATCACTACGCGTCATTGGAGAAAACGTCAACTGCCAGCTACAATTCTATAAGTGCATTCAAAATAAAATTCTATTTCTACACGAGGTAAGTTATACACACAATATATATCTTTGTTTTAAGATGATATAATATATACAGTATGAAAAAAAAGATATAGCAAACATATAACAATCTAAATTCGTTCAACACATCGTTATAGAAATATTAATAAAGTTATGTACGAAAAATTTTCGAAATGTTTTTATTACTTCAGAACTATATATAATTTTAAGAAATTATACATTAGCATACGCGATTAGAATTGTCTTTAATCATCACCTTATAAATCTGTATGTAATTATTAGAAATATATCTTTATTTTAATAAAATATTATATTTTTTAAATTACATACAATTTTAAAAATATATTATTTTATATATATTTATAATTGTTATGAAAATATCTTCGTTTTATTTTAATAAAAGGTTATTACATAAAATATCAGCAACTTTTTTTAATTATATTATGTTAATCCATATATACACCACACGCGCGCGCGTGTGTGTGTTGTGTGTGGTGTGTACATGTGTATGGCGTAAGCATCCCGTACATACAGCGAGTGTCATCTAGCGATCAAAATATGAAATGAAATATACTCAATAGCAATATGCCATATAAAGATGCATTCACATTGCCATTCTACAGGTGCTACAGATGTTACAGTCTCACATGTACAATTTACAGATATTTTTGCACTGATTTTACCCATCAAAACAGTATCATACGATATCATTTTTAGGAAATATCATGTACAACGAACAATATATAAAAATGCAATAAAAGAAATTAAAAAAATTTTTAATATAAACTTGTACGCAAATAATTTAATAATAATTCAATATGATAACATGTAGTGAAATCAAGTTCAATCGAAATAAATCTATATAATGATATAAATGCCTTTATAAAATGCATTAGATTTATATTTCTTATCGAATAAATACACTTACACTACTATCATCCTATGTCGGCTCATAAGGGCATTTATATCATTATATTAATTTAATAATAATTATACCGTTTATTATATTTATAAATATTAATAAATTGCTAAATTAATATTTATTATCTACAAATAATAAAGCCTTTTTAAAATCTCTTATATAACTACAAGTACAATTACTTTTTATACTCACTATATAAAAAGTATGTATATATTATTTAATATGTCTATTATAGATGAATTATAATGAATTATAATGAATTTAAAAAATAAATCAGAAAAAGCGATAACAATCTATTTATCAGAAACTAAAATATTGTTGTAAGTAGATTATTTAGTATTTACTTATTTTAATATATGTTAAGTACTTTGTGACAGCGAGATTATCGGTGCGCGACCTTATTCAAAAAACACGTTTAAAATGCGATTATAATATGTCTTGAAGACTAAAGACATCATTAAGATACCTTTCAGACATTGTTATAAAATTGTCCATCGTAAAAATTGTATGTTTCTTTTTTTGGTTACGTATGCTCTCTGGATAATGATTATTTTCGTGCGGCAGATGAAACGTTGTATGTATTTATCCGCAGTCGGCATGCTATCGTCTAACGTTAATGTAAATTAAGTCTTTGAGATCTGAAGATAAAATATTTCCGACTACTAATATAAAATTTTCGACTGTTGAAATAAAAAATATCTGTAAAACAATTTTGATTTATTATACAGTATTTAATTCATGATTTTTTCTACAGATGCTTCATAAATTGAACATAAATATATATCGTTACAACGCAATAATTGCCATGAAACTTAATTTTTTTATCACAATTATTTCACCGTGTCATAAATAATAATAATATATAGAAATACAAATTTTAATTTGAAATGAGACATTATCAAGTTGTATTTATATTTTAATCTCGATATTTTGTCAGGATAATAATAGTACATTATAAAATGAATGATAAATTATAAAATTAATATTATGTTAAAATCGTTTCTAGATTATAACAATTATCAAATAAATTTCTATACAATTGCCGGTTTTTAATAGCACATAGGTACTTTACGCGATTAAATACATTCCTCAACTATTGATTTCAATAAAATTCAGGCGACTAAATATCTGAAAGTCGTTTATTGTAAAGCGAAATGCGATTTATCCGTAGGAATCAAAGCGAAATTCATTGCAATTTACTTATCGAATAATGATTATTTCTTGAAGAATGTTTGAGTACAAACTCACTCTACATCGTGCTACATTGTGCTTCGTCAATTTGAGAATAATTTCCTTATCATTTTTATTGAACTTAAAATGATATATGTGAATTGTTATATCGTAAGTCATGTAACGGAATATGCGGATTAAGTAACAAAAGACTGTGATATATTGATCATTTAATAACACTTGTGTTCTGTAAAATTTATATGTACAAATTAACATAAATTGATTATGATTTCAATAATAAAGACAGTAATGCGTGATTAATGAGTACATATTGTTTGTAACAAGAAACGATTAATGAACATATCGTAATGACGACTTTTTATCAAAGTGGATATTAATTTGAACAATTTACTAATTTAAGATATAAATTTGAATCATGATATTTTTTCCGAATAAAAAGGATATAAATAGAAAAATTAAAGAAAAGGACGATTTAAAAATTTAAATTTGACAAGAATTATAAATTATAATTAAATATTAATTATAAATAATCTCTAATTAGTAATTTATTTGTCAGTTAATTTGTTGCGAGTTTGTTTGCGTAGTCTATATTTATTATATCTGTAGCCAAAACTTTTTGTATAAAACCATATACTTATACAGAAAAAATAAAAGTGATACATAACTTGTATTTTAATTAACATTTTAATCATTATTAGAGTAAATAAGTTTTAAAAGAAGAAATATTGTAATTAACAACAAGTTTAAACTTAATATTAGTATATAATGGTATGCTACTGCTTTCTAAAAGCCAAGAAGTAACTCGATTGTAGAAAGGGGTTATTGATATACTAAACTACATAGAAAGGGAGTGACTTGGACTACTGGTGCGGGTCATTAAATTACAGGCAATTAATTTATCATATCAATGATCACATAACCTCATAGATTTGAGATTCTGCAACAAAGTTATTCGCATGAAAGTCTTTATAAATAAGTAAATAACAAAGAAAAAACAATGATAAGTGTAAAAACTCGACCGTTTGTTTATTCATTATTCATTATTCTTTATTATTTAACAGATAAATAATATTATTTTTAAGCTTTGTTTTATATTTAGTAATATAGTAATGTATATGTTTTTGTTATCTGCAAAAGATTTATTTCTGAAATAATTCACACAAAAGCAAAAAAATGAAATTTTATGAAATTTATATTTATATATTCAAAGAACTAATTCTTTAATAACATAATCCATTGATTAAAAGAATCTTTTTATTACTATCAAATAATAATAATTGGCCGACATTTTTTTATTCTCGAACAATTTTCAATTTTATATTGACCTGATACTACATTGATTAAATTCTATATAATTTTCTGCAATTGACATTATTTGAACTTTAGTCATAATCTCTTAAAGACTCTATATTTATTTAGTTTATTTATTTTTAATTTGTATTCATATTTTTATCTTCTTTATTTATTTTTATACATTTTTGTTATTAATTTATTTATTCCGCATTATGCCATATCAATTCTAATTCATATTCTTTTTTAATTTATTGAATTCTTGATTTATGAATTTTAAATTTTTATGCTGCTGAGAAAGGCTTAGTATAGCCAAAATATTCATACTATAATTTATGATTATTGATTGAATATTATTAGTATATAACATTAAATATAATTTATTAATTTCATTATTTTCCTTAACTCATTTTATTGAATATTATTTTTTTTATTTGAATTCGCATATATCAAACTTATTTAACACAATTTATTTTTATCTTATTACTTTCTACAAAATATTACATATGCCTTTTAAATCATTGTCCTTTTAAAAATTATATATATTATCAGGAAAATGGAATAATTATTTCTAATTAATGTGTTTGTCGCTAATTAATAGAATTTGCAAATAAGTTATACATTGATTAATCTACGAGTTGTATGTTACAACGGCCGGACGCCAACGCAATTCCCTCGACGCGTGGCGTCGACTGGTCTCCACTTCCCCTTCCCGATCTTCGCTTGAGAGCGTTACAATTTATGCGCACAGCTACGGGATTTCACAACGAGGAAATATGTGGCAATGACGAGTGGTAGCCACTAGCTGCAAGATAATAATTCTATGATTATTTCATAAGGGGAGGAAGGGCTAGAAGGTCCGAAAGAGGGTTTTCCAATGTCGACATACTAGAAGAGAGGAGATACCAGTCTCTTTGAATATGTATTTAATGAAATTTATAGCCGATAAGGGTTGGATAATTGTAAAGTGCCCCTGCGTTCGGAGGGGATTGAGCTAAGAGCTGAGTTGACCGGTAGCCCTTGAATATGTAAAGATCGCGAATGCACCCTTTGTGGCAGTATAATAGAACCAAAACATTCTGTAAGCTTGAACGAACCCTTAATTACATTTTACTGCCTCTCTAACAACCGTTACTGCGAAATTTTCGTTTCTCTACAACTTCTCTTTTTTTTATAACAGGGTTTTGCTGCAACAGGCGGCCGTGTCGAATTTTTTTTGAAGTATCATATATATATATATATATATATATATAGCCGCTGGCAGAAAACGAATAAGGAAGCTAATATATACTCCATATAACTACATGAAATATAGATTCCAATTAGTTCCGCGATGGAACGCTATTATAAACAAATTTTTTTTGATAGACATATATTAAATACTGCTTATGAATAATATAATTATACTATTAATCATACTAATATTTTTTTTACAAATATTTATAAAAATTAAAAATCTTATATAAAAAATATTGTTATTTTTTTATATAAGATTTTTAATTTTTTACATCTATAACTCGAAACTTTTACATCTATAACTCGGTAACTCGAAAATTGTAAATATTTTACAAATATAAAAACATTTTATAAATATTTGTAAAAAAAATACTAGTATAATTAAAGTCAAATATGATATTATAGAAAGTTTATAGTAATATAAATTATATTTAAGAAAAATTACAATAATATAAAAGAAAAAAAGTAAATGTAAAAAAAAGAATATTAGGATATGATAGCAGGAATCTTTTATGCTTCGAGAGAAACGCAGTTTGATGTCTTAATAACAAGTCGCATTACGATAACAGAATAAAGACCACGAATCATAAAGAGCTTGGCTGGGTAAACTACCGAGTTGCGCTGCAACCGAAGCGAATGTGAGAAAAACGCGACATTGCACTGCAGAACTTTCAGTAAGTCACATTTCTGCTACAATGTTGTAAGCTCGTTTTTTTTTTCAATTTTTCTTTCCATTCCTCCCCAACCACTTTCACCCACCTTGTCCACTTCCGTTCTAGGATTGAATGAAAGTTTCATGAGATTTAAAGTAAAAAATAATCTCTCAAGTAAAAGGACGGTTTACGAATAGTAAAAGGAAAATGATTTGAATGAATGAAATAAAAATTAAAAAAAAAATGTTTAAAAAATTGCTTTAAAAGCCAGATATTACATAAAACTTTAATTTTATAATTATTTTTTCCAAAATCAAAAAATTATTGAATAATTAGCTGAGAATTAAATCATTTTTATTTAAAAGATTTCTATCACTTTATAAAATTAAAATTATGAAAAGAATATTTTGTTTTAGAGAGAGAGAGAGAGAGAGAGAGAGAGAGAGAGAGAGAGAGAAAGCAAGAAGTGGAAAACGAAATAAATAATGAATAGTCTTGTATAGTAATTTGAAATTTCTATTTCTGGAAGATATTTTGAAATTAATGTCATATCGAAACAAATATTTGTTAGAAAATTATATAAAAATAAATAATTCCACTTTTTTAAAAAAAAGTTATTCTTCTAATTTTATTTTCATCAAAAATAGAAAGTTTAAAAATAGAAAGAATTAAAAATTGAAAACATTTTCAATTTTATCTAATTGTTAAATTTGTACATCAATACTGATTTTTTTTCTAATGTTTTAAAATATTATATATCTTTATTTTATGAATTTTTCATGAAAAGTATAAATTATTTTTATAGTATAATATTCGACTTAAAAATTACTTTCTACATAAATTTACTATTATTAATTTCTTTTGTATTTCTAAAAATTTATCGTATCATACAAATAAAAAAAATTTGTTTAAAGTAATTCGTATTTTTGTTATAAACGTCATTTTGACATAATATTCAAAATTATCAAAAGATATTAACATGTGATATTCAATTATTCAATTATTATCAAAAAACGTTTACATTAAAGTGTTTGTAAAAATAATTTAAAATGACGAAGATGTTCATGTAGTCTAGTTGGTTTAGATGCAAAATAATTTAAGTTGCATCTCGTGGGATTGTATCGTTTACTAGATTTCTTTCTATTCTATTCTGTCTTTTTATTTCTATCGTATGCGCTCCTTCCTTTATTTACAAGACGTTCAAGGCGAGTACATCTGACACTTGCTCTCTCTCACTCTGGAAACTATGTTTATCTCGTCTGACATCGGACATTAAGTAAAAGCTTCTGACCATGTTTACTTGATCTCGCGAAATGTTCCCGCGAATTATTCAAACGTGAGTACTGATGGCACTTTACATAATTATGTAATACCATTTAAATGCAATTGCTATTCATTTAAATTAATTTAACATTACATACATATATTAATTTGACATCTTTTAGTTTATTTAGTTAGAATATTAATATGATATCTTATTTTTAGTTTTATATTTATAAATACTATATATATTTTTTGTTGCATAATAATTTTGTTTTCGAAAAAACAATGATTAATGATTTTTTTAGTTTAAGTTATTTATTAAAAAGCATTTAATTTACTCTATTATTGGTTTCTATTTGGCTTCTATTTAGTTTCAATTTGTCTTCTAATTTTAAAATGCATACAAAAATTAATTTGTTTTCCAATTTTATCAAAACAATTTTATTTAAATACAATATGTTTTTTTCACAAAATTAATATTTTTATTTTTATTTTAAAACAAGTTATTTAAAAAATCGAATTTATCTTTTCTCTTTAATTTAAATGACAATATATTATTTAAATATATTGTTTAAAAAATGTAATGGCAAAAATTATTTTTTTAAGAGGATTATTATTAAAAGTGATCGTGACGCGCAGTCATATATTTGAAATAAATTTATATAAATACATTTAGATGTAAATATTATTTCAACATTTGACTTTGATCGCAAGTGGCATTTCTCTTATTTACTCTTATTAGTTGATTTTAAGTGTAAGTTAATTTATATATGAATATGCATACTTAGAAAAACGTATTTTCGTGTTTTAATAGACAAAATAATGTTCGAAGAACCAAGTATTAAATCAAATAACAACAACAGAATTAAATGGCTAAAATTTCAAAAATAATATTATAAAGGACATACATCA
>Ga0157363_1007913_pt1 | contig 10086 bp, 3 predicted proteins | sample AttsexASBM1_FD_111477 | JGI IMG/M metagenome (GOLD analysis project Ga0157363, IMG submission 111477) | Fungus gardens microbial communities from leaf cutter ant in Ribeirão Preto, State of São Paulo, Brazil - Atta sexdens ASBM1 | ecosystem: Host-associated > Fungi > Mycelium > Unclassified ...
CCGTTCATCAGTTCGTTGCTAGTGAACTACCGATTCGTTTGCGTGCTGGCGCCTCCGCAATGATTGGGTCACTGCTCGGAAGTCGTCTCGAGTTGGTCTGTGTGTACGATAAATGCAAACGAAGGAACAAGAATCTTCTCATCATCCGAGCGCTTTGCGTTATTCCACACGCACAGAAACCTCGATGTGCTCACGTTTGCAAACAGACAAGTCGGTATTTCAATAACGCGGAAAGTCAGCAAACGAAAAATCTTCGCGTCGTGCATTTACGAGCGCGATGCACTCCGGGACAGATGGAAATCGCCGAATTATTTAAATCCTTACTTTTATGACCAGGACGTGTACTTAAACCACTCGAGAGTTTCAACTTTAGTTCCATATAGATTAGCAGAAAAATATTTCCTCTCCTTTCTTCTTCCATTTCCCATTCTCAAACAATTCTGATTCGTACAGGATATTTTCCAATAAATTGTTACAACGTTGTTAATAGCATGTTATTAATTCATGTTCTCTAATCTGCGATCACCTGTGCCAATCAATAACAACAACCGGTCCACCTACGGGGTGATCAAGTACCACCCCGTAGAGACTGTAGAGAGTATGTAATTGATATTCGAGTCATTACCGGACTTACCATACCGGACTTACCATACGGATTATGTAGTTACACGTGCGCAAATAAGAAATATTGTGGGCAGTTTTCACGCTAGATAAAATAATTGGTCGTTTTATTATAGTTTTTATTATAGTTTTATTATAATTGTAGGAGAGAGTTAGATGGATGGATAGATATCGTTTATTTAAAGCGCTTTATAGAATCGGATTCTTTCAACCGATAAAAAGCAATACATAACTAAACAAAAATAAGAAAAATTAAAAACAAATACATCAAATAAAATTACAAAAATAAAGATAAAAATAAAATAAAATAAAATATAAACAATAGCAAAGGTGAACATTGCAAAACAGAATATCTAATAGCATGCACAAAGTTGAACTATAACATACTAACAGAAAAATACAAAATAGATACATAGATGTCATTATTTATTAAGCGTTTTGGAATCTTCTCAAACGCTGAGAAAACAATACAAAATTATACATGCAATAGAATAAAAGATATTAAACCTAAATACATAAAATAAAGTTATACAAATAAAAAGATGTAGAAAATAGAGAGAGAAAGAGAGAGAGAGAGAGAGAGAGAGAGAGAGAGAGAGAGAGAAATGTCTAATGGCACTCTGCGCGGTGTGCGCGAAGATTATTGCTACGTTTAAATTCATAATAGGCTGTTAATTTTGAGGTTTCGTTTGTTCAGCTGCAATCAATCGCAAACTGTAGGGCGAGGTCCGACGATCGATTCTATACAAGCGCGAATATATCCGCCCTCGAAACCTTAATCGTCGACAATTTTTCTTTCCATTTGCCTAAACTAACCCCTGTACTTCAAGTCATCAATCTCGCGCAATCTCGTCATTAAAATGCAACGAAAGACGCGGCATATACGATAAAAAGGCAAAAAATATCGCGCGTCATAACGTCGTCCTTTCACTACGCTCCCTTGTTGGAAAAATTGTGTAGACTGCTGATGGGGAGAGCATAGAGAGCGCATCCCTTATTATTTACTCTCACATTATGAGCTTTTGTAAAAAAAAGAAGAACGGTAAGCATAGAGGGATGGATGATGTTTAAACGTATGCGCATTGTATGCAGATGGATTTAATTAATGACGTGAGTAATTGAAGGGAACGAATGTGTCGCCGCATCTCGTGCATATTTCATAAATGAAAAACGACAGGACTGATAGTCTCAAATTTATTTATATCCCAGGGATTAAAAATGATAAAGGATACCGAAGAGTGCTTTTAAATTCCATAATAATCCGACATTGCGAGCAGAGCGTACTTAATAAATCTAATTGATATTCCCCTTTCGAAGAAACGTCTATATTCGCGAAAGAAGCACGAAATGATACGGTATATATTATAATTGAGTTATAATTGTCTGGTTCCTGTTGGATTTGTCCTAAATGCACATAAAGTTTACGCATTCGAATCACGTAAGAGCTTCCTGATGAAAAAAAAGACTGGCTCCCACTGCTCGTGGAAGATTTTTTCATAATCCCATGATGCGCGCATATACGCCGTGCAACAGCGACGGGCACGTGCTGGCCGTTATGACTTCCTTTGCAACTAAATTTAATTTACAACGGCCGCCCGTGGTGCTCAATTTTCGTTCCTCTTTCGGTTCATACTCTCGAGAATAACCTCCTCTTGCTACATACAACGCGCCTACGATTTCCGAGATAAATAAACACATACGAGCAACAGTTTGTAAACGAACTAATTTTATGCTTTGCTTCTGTTTTATGTGTATCCGTGAGTCGTTAGCAAAGCTGACTACGTGTCGATGGTAGATTATCCATTTGTTGTTAGTACATTAATCCTTGTAACGTTGCAAAATAAAAATCTGTTTCATGAGCACTAGATATGTCAGACATTCGCAGACAGTGATTGTTACATACTGTAAATTTTTCCGACCATATCATTGGAAAACAGTTTATCGCTAGAAATTAGAAATTTGAGAATTTTATTCATTTATTCCACTCATTGTTCATCCGTTACATTTGATTTTTAATGATTCTAAACTTCAATAGCCTATAATACCAAGAATCAGAGATCATATCGTCGCGTCACATGGTGATATTTAAATGTGAATGACCGTGTCGCGCGCCGTACATCCAGCGATCACGTATGGATGGTAGCGTGGTGTCGCATCAGGGTTCGACGTGTCTCTCCTTCCAGTGTACCTACCGGTTTGTTCGACTGTACCCTTAACGGCCTGCCACGGATCGATTTCCGATAATCAGGAACCGAACACCGGCAACGAGTCGCCAACAGTTCGCAGGGAATAGGAAGGGAAAACTCGAAGAATCAAACTAGGGAACGAAAGAACATACGACACGGTCCAATGCATCTCAGTTGCTTTATTCAGTAAATTCGAACATTACAGGATGCTATAAATCTGCGAATTTCGAGGCAAGGCGAATCGTTCAGCCAAAATGTAAATATCTAATGCTCTGCTTTAAACTTTTTTTGCTTTTTATAGACAATTTTTTAAGATAATTTTTCAAGACTTTATCACAAATGTTTATTTAAATTATGTCACAGTATTTGTCTCGTGATAATTTAATGGATCTATTATAAATTTGTACATATTTTTTGCAGAAGATTTCAATAAAATATTTTCTGTAACAGCATAAAATGATAAAACATGTATAAGACAAAGTGTTTATATTAAGTATATTTGAAATTTTGAGTGTGTTGATGCCTGGCAATTCGCTTTATCAGATAAGATATCGTATCCACTAATCATATGTTTGATGGCCCATGGGAGATAGAAAGAGAGAGAGAGAGAGAGAGAGAGAGAGAGAGAGAAAGTGAAAGAGTTCCAACCAGCTTAGTCGACCGTGCCCTTAACGGCTTGCCAGGGATCGATTTCCAATAATCAGAAACCGAACACCGCCAACGAGCTAACTGCGATCGGAAGAGAAGACTGAAAAAGAATCAAGGAGGCAGGAAAACGAAAAGAGGAAGGGAAGAGATATTGGGAGCCGATGGATGTGCGAGCTTGGTTATACTAGCCAACGAAACTCCCGCACGCTTGATGGAGAATCCTTTTAAATCGTCCTTCTCGTCTCGATTGTCGATATGACATGGAAGTTAACGGTTGAGTTACTCCGATTTTCCCCTGACAATTTCCAATAAAGACATTGCTGGCTGCACATAACGAAAATCGATTAATTTAGATAAGTAGGAACACTAGTAATCAATGAAATTGAAATAGAAGTAATTAGTGTTACAGGCTATTTAACATGCAAGGGACAAGTTCATGATAATGCATTCTTGTAATATACAAATAGATTATTGCGTTCGAGATTCATATGTTCTGTATAATTTGTATTGCCTGCTTATATCTTGTGATTGATCTCGTACATACTACGTTACGACACCGCCATCATTTTTCAGCGTTCGATCTTGTAAAATCGAATCTCGAGACACGCACAGGCTTCCCGAGCCTCGTAGGAAGCGATAATATTACACTTAATCGAAAGTCACTGATCCGTATAACGGACTCTCGCAGGTGTTTAGAAAAAAAGTGTAACGGTTGGAAAATTAATAAGCAATATCGGCAAGAGGCGAGAGAAAGAATTGATTGCAAAATGCCTTACGAGCTCTCTCTTTCTCTCTCGTGCGCTTATTTATGCATTCCATACGCAACGTTGCAGACGCTCATTACGTGTCGACCATATATTCATTATGTTACCGGCAAGCGTCATATCTACTTACCTAGGCAGCCGTTTCGCCACGTTCGTGGAAACGCCGTTGTAACGCTTATTTCGCTATGCAATACACGTTGGGCGTTACAACGTGGCGCAGTTTCGATGAAATGAAATTTATTGCTAATTGCTTTTTATTTACACCGAGCATCCGGGGCATTTATCAAGGCAAAGTATACTAAAAAGTTGTCGGGTTTTATACCCTGATGTTCGACGGATTTTACGAGTGGACATTATTTACAGTCGGATTGATTCCTGCAGAATGCAGATATCCCTTTAAGGCCATCCATGTGTATCTTAAAGTGCGCAGCGCCGGTGTATATTCTCGCTAGGCACTTGCTTTTGTGAATGACGTTGGGTTGTAAATCTGCGTGACGCCGTAACATTTGGCCGTCCACATAATTCTTTTGAGAAACCTAACTCGATTTTTGTTTTGCAAACCGAAATTACGTTTCTGACAGAAATCATATACCGCGATTCATCCGTTCATCCGCTACTTCCGTACTTTCATTTAGAAGCTCCGTCGCGACACGCTTGACATTTTCACTAATTAACGTCAAAAACGATTCAGCCACGCTTGGTGTCAATCCGCGTAATCGAAGTGACAGGTTCTTCGCGTGCGCGAATGAGGCGCGGCTGAAATTCAATACTTCATATTGACACTTGCCGTAACGCAATCTTTGCTCGCCTGGCTGGCTCCAACGGATATTGACAGTTAACGCAAGACTTTAGCAAGGTAGAATATCCGCGAATCTCTCGTTATATTATGATACGACCATTGTGAATCGGCATTCACGATTATACATGTCCATAACAATAATCCGAGACATTAAGTTATCTGCTCTATATGAAGACATTGGTATCACCGATAATTTTCATATAGGCGTATTATTCTATTTATCGTATTTATATATACTCTCCTAACAATTCTTACAAACCCGCGCGAATAGTGACTGTTATTTTCACGAGATTTTTTTATAACACATAAAAAGTACTGGCGCGCTAATAAGGAAACGACATTCGCGTGGAAGTAACGCTTATATCTAAGCTTGCAGATGTTTTCAATCTTCCTTGACAGCCTCTGCAAAAGTACGCCTCACGGCCGCGCGTAGCATGCGATAGATCATCGTTATGATGTATCGCGCGCTGGCCGCAATGTCACGGCCTGGCGGAACTTTATGAGACTTTTTGATTAAAACGAGGAGATTCGAAACGTCATCTCGGTCGCGAGACGTCCGGGCAATACGGGTGGTGTATTCCGGTCGCGACAATATAGCCAGCCGCATCTCTTTTTTTCTACCCCGTACACACATCCGCCGGTTATTAGCCCCGTCTTTTCTGTCATTAACACGCCCGGTGGACTTTGGAGAATTGGTCTGAGTCGGACAAAAAGGCGGACGGATAAATGCGAGTCACGTGCAAGGAGTCGCGACGTGCGTACGCGCCATGATGAAACTCATCGTAGGCGATCCCGGCTCTTCGTGATATACTGGGCGTTTCCGAAAACAGCGATGACGAGGACACCACAAGGGAGAAGGTTTAGAAGAGAATAAGTTGGACGAATACCAGACAGGAAGAGTTCGCATGTCTCTCGTGCGAAGCTCCATCTCGCATAAGTGTATTTCCGTCCATCGGTCAACTCGGTCGCACCTGAACATGACGTTTGCGGGCATCGAATATTAATTAGAGGATCTGCTAATTTCGCTTTCGAAGGAACTCTGGCATGGGAAATTTATCTCTTGTTTCGATTTATTTGCAGTTGCACATTGTCTTTGATTTATGCGCAAATCGTTATTCACATTACATTATTTATGTCACATTTCAATTATTTTATATTATTTGTATCATGGTGAATCTTTTGCAGACGATAATTTTTTAATTCTTTTTAAATTACAATTATCTACATTAATCATTCTTCCTCTCGACTTTAAAAATAAAGCTTTTGATCTAAATTATTCTATCTCCATTAAGTATTATAAAATATAGAAATTAAGAAATCGTCATAATAAGTTTTTAAAAAGAATACATAATAAATACAATAATTTCTTTCTTTCTAAAGTAGAACAAAAACTATAACGATATATTGAATATTTTATCATTGAAATTGGTCAACATCACAGCGAAAGACACTTCATCGGAAATTATTCATATGTCAGAGAACTACTTATCTGCTGCACGTTGTTTGACACGTCAAGCGGTTTGATCGAGAACGTTGAGAGTCTGTTGAACCCACTCGATATTGATTTTCGAGATTTCTAGCCGCGAAGGGGCACTCGGCTCTTTCGCGAGAGTAAATATTGGGTCGTCAGGTCTGACGTTGATTGCGCGGAAGGGAACAAATGTAATTTTAATCGCTATTCTAGGGCAACGTACCACTCCGACACGGCGTGTCGAAGTGGAAAATTTTTTCCCGTTTATCGCAGTACCATGGTTTCTCCCTATTCGATTGCGAGTATAAATATCTGTTAAATCCAGCGAGATACGCGCTACGGGGAGTAAACCAGCCCGTTTCACATATTGAGGTCAATAGACACGTTACTTGCTTACAAGCCACGAAATAGAGATATCAGTTCTCATAAAAATCGATTAGCTTGCTTTCATCATCGCCAACGATAAAACCTTATCGATTATTTCCATGGATTCATATCTCGAAACTCCTCGAGTTAGTCGAACTTCTACGTGTATTCCAACAATAAGATCTTGTTGCGTGATCGCCCAATCCACTTGTGGTTACGTCAATCGCATTTGTGTTTCTATATATATATACACACACATACATATACATACGATTTGCGTAACACTGTTACTAGTAGATAGAAATCTTGAAATAGAACAATCACTTGATAACAATTTTGATTGTATTTATAAAGATTACACTAATCGAATAAAGGTGCTAATGGAAATTTATTCTCAATCATTGTATTATACAATACTACATTGAACATTGAATATTATTTTCTGAAAAATAAAGAAAGAATTATTATTATTGTATATACGTGTGTATGCGTGTGTGTTTTAATAAAGACTATACATTTATTTTCATATAAATATTTCTTTAAAACTTTTAACATATTCCTTCCGCAAAATAATGATACAATTTACTTGAATACATTTATATAATAATTATTAAATATAAGAAAAAATGTAATAAACAGTCTAGACATTCTAGATGTAGAGTGCAATTCAGTTAACTTGACATGTAAATATTTAGTCTCGCTTGCTCAAATATGTTCTTCTTGGCAAACGTCGTTGCACTTTGGTTCTTCCATTTTATAAATTGAGTCGGTCCAGGCCATTTTCCTATGCTGGGGTGGAAAGATGGGAAATACGTTTACCCTTACGCACGTAACGCGAGCGCATGTATCGAGAGAAGCTTGGCTATGTGTAGAAGTGGGAAACGGACGGAAACGGTTCTCGTCGTTCCTCGAACAAATAGATAGAATTCGATTTGTCGATTGGTACACTCCGAAATCGAGCAATTGGCTGCCTCTAAAGTAGAACACATTTTAAAACAAAATGTCTATGTGTTACAATATCTGACAATCGAATTAAAAAAAAGTTTTCTTCAATTTTAAAATAGATTTCTGTACTTTATGCAATAAAATTTTTAAATTGGTTTCTATGACACGATTTGACAATATTAATGTTACAATCTTAAAATGTGACGAAAAATGCTTTTCAAAAATACTTAAAAGAAAAATTTATGCGGCAGTAGAAGCGTATCGAACTGTCACGGAGAAGTCACATATTTCTCATGCAATTCTCGTGCTAGACTGTCAGTCGTGACATATTCGTGATAAATATTTCGGCGCATCGCTGAGAAGCATCCTTTTTGTAGACGGGAAAATCGTTTTGCACGTAACATATATAAAATTTTCTTCTTTCTACATAAAAACTGGTGACATCGTGGTACGGAGGTGAGACGGCATATGGCGATAAGCGAAGGATGAAGTTCAACAGTAGCGCACATTTTTGCGTACGTGCTCCACTAGAGCACAATAAAGTAGAGTAAAAAGACGAAAAAATAGATAGGAGAGCGAGACACGTCTTTGCCAGTCGGAGTTATAGTGATAACGCATCGAGAAAGAGTTTATTTTCGTTCCTGCGTTCCTCCTGGGTGCTTCAACCTGTAGCTCCGGTTCTATTTGCGATTTATATTTCGTGCTATGCACCCGATGACAAATGCTTCCGTCGTTCTGGCGAATCTGAGAATCGTTCCCTTCCCATGTAAAAAAAAAAAACATAGAATTCCACTTACTGTTTGCGTTCGAGAGAGCGTCAAATTATTTAGATTAGAAAAATGTCGGAGTCGCTATATGAAATTTTACGAATTCTGTTGAGAAGTGTTTTGTCAATATTTTGAATAATCGCGCATATTTCGTTTCTCACAACTTTTCTTCCGTTATCCTCTATGCATCAGTGAAGAAAAGAAACCTATATATTCAAGCTTTAAATATTCTTTTTATCTTTCGATTTTTATGATTTTCTGTGAAAGCTAAAAAGTTTGATACGTTTTCTTTTTTGCTTTGAATAATATTTATAATATTTTACAGACTTAATAATAAATTGTTTTGTTTGGCAACTTTTATACTGCTACTTCAACATTTGATAATTATTACAGTGTTACAAATAAAGTTAATAAATCGAACTTGTGATGTAACATCCAATAAATAATAAAATAAACAAGGCTAAATTAAAATGATTAATATAAGATGTCAAATATAATATTTATTTCAAAACATAGAAATTAACATTCAATGATTAAACCTATCACATATTTCGAGCTACACAGAACTTTTCATTAGCGAAAAAAAATAGGATTAATAATATAAATATTGCTATTAAAAAAAGAATAAATAACCTAATATATGCGTAATACAGCATAATATAATATTTACAATATTATCTCCTTTTCCTGTAATAAATAAAACGTGATTGACATTATCTCGGACAAAATTGTATAATATATTTGAACTTTTTTCTTTTCATTCAGTCAATTACATAGCATTTATCAATTTTTCTCTCAAAAGTGATAACTTCTACTACAATTTACTCTTTAGCATGCCTTCGGTAGTCCTATTTAAGTTCTTCGAGACCAGGAAAAATACCGGATGCTTTTTGCCTGCAGGCGAGTTAACGAGTCATCCGCATGAATGCATCGGGTGTTCGTGATATGACAGTAATCGCATAAACGGGATGAGATATGATGACCGAAACCGAATCTCGGACAATCTTCTCCTCAGCGAGAGAAATCGATTACGCGTATGCAGCTGAGACTACAAAGGGCAACGGTCGCGGTACACAATAACGCCAGCCATTAATAACGATCAAGGCGTGATCCGCGTCCGCCGCCGAAATCGTGACGCATTGTACCACCGCTAAAAGCACGTGGGCACGATATTTGTAACGCTCGGCACGGTAGCGGACGAACGTGTTGAAGTTGGCTTCCGCGCCTTCCTTAATCTTGTCGAACGTACGTACCCGAAAATGTGTTAGGAACCGTACTAAATATCAATTCTTTCGCGTGCAGTTTATTGTCGGATCGAAATAAATTTTCAGCACGCAGAGCGATTTTTCTCGCAACGGTTCTCCTTCGCGAAGAAGTCAATTTATTCCTCTCAGCGTTTGAATCAGCAATCGTGCGGGAACGCGTCTGTAAATTATCGTGATCTGTGCGTGATATAGCCGCTGCAGGTCCCTCGTTAAATCTTGATGCATAAATACACTCCACCTTGCTGGTTTTGCAG
>Ga0157363_1007914_pt1 | contig 10085 bp, 4 predicted proteins | sample AttsexASBM1_FD_111477 | JGI IMG/M metagenome (GOLD analysis project Ga0157363, IMG submission 111477) | Fungus gardens microbial communities from leaf cutter ant in Ribeirão Preto, State of São Paulo, Brazil - Atta sexdens ASBM1 | ecosystem: Host-associated > Fungi > Mycelium > Unclassified ...
AAATCCATTATTTTTCCACTCAATTTCATGCAAAAATAATGGATTTCTTTTTACTACATCTAATACATACATAATTAATTAAAAATAATTTAGATCAATTAATACATTTGAATTAGTAAATTAAAATTAATATTTAAAATATTGATTTTAATAAACAATTAAATTTGATTTAATCATAGTTGCTACATAATAATTATGGACTCGACGTAAATATCAGTACAAACATCGTTGTTAATTACGATATCGATTGAATTTCATTAGACTGTTTCGAGCGCGAGCTCTACGTCATCGGACGACTTCCTGGACTGCGATGCGCTTGATCTGGCACATAGAATTCGCGCGACGACGCACGTGATAAATCACTACGGCAGCTAACCGCGCACGCGATAAACCGCGAGCTCCCGCGAATCGCGTGCGATTCTCTCTCACAAATTTATCGTTGTCTGTTGCCGACAGCCGCGTGGCACATATTATAAGAGAATATGGCAGTGGAAAATTAAAAAATGAAATAAATTTATTCGCGATATTATCGCTATGTCTCCGATGTGTATTTTAATAATTAAATTATGATAATTCCTAAAATTGCTAAAAAAAATTTCGCGAGAGATATGTCCTCTTGATTTACCAATTGCACCCTTGTACAAACTTCAAAATTGAAAGCAGTTTAAACGAAGCTGTATTTTTTCCAAAACGATTACAATGAGCAAAGTTACATTTCAAAGAGAGAACGCAAAATATTTTTTCGCGTAGACTATAAAGGTAATTAATAAAAACATATAACAATCGTTATAGTAAATAAAACATAGGTAATTTATTTTTTTCTCAATTTCTGCAGTTATAACTTTTCATGCATTTTTTTATTCAAGATTGTTCAACTAATTGTAGCAGAAATGATATTTCTACTTTTTGATTAAAAGAATCGACTAAATAACATAATTTTTAACATGCAATTTCTGATCAATTTAAGTATTCAGTCATACAATATTTTTTATCTTCTGAAGTGTAGAGTATCTATAAAGATTAATATAGATAAAACAATGAAGTAGTATATTTTCTTAATGCAAATTTTATCGAAAATAATATTTTGAGTGAAGTTTCCGAACTTCTAAAACTAAATATTTTGGGGGAACTTAATATTATTTTTATAAATTACATATATATATATTAGGAAATTTTTTATTTAAATTTTTGTTATTTTAATAACTTTAGTTAAGAAGATAATCAGAAGAAGTTAGAAAAATATATAGAATTACTCTTGAAACTTTCAATTTTCAGTACTAAATTCAGTAAGTAGTTAAACAGATTTTGATTTTAAATTTAGTATACAAAAAAAATTATTGGAAGTAAGTTTTCTTTTAGATCCCTATGTATGTACATAATTTTCCATTATATGTTACGATGCGATATAGTTGAATCATGTAACGAATACAATGCGATGTACAGCTTAAATGCTTTAGTGATTTTAATTAATAGCAACGCAAACAAATATAAATACTATAAAATAAAATTGTGTGACCGTGCGCAGAATATGGTTTTATGATAATTTTTTTTGAATGTCAAAACACTAATCTGTGTTAGTTTAAATCCACAAAAATTTTAAATATCAGTTGACTTTACTAACAGAATATGTGCTAAAAAAATCCATTTATTATTCAAAATGTTGTAGTGGAAGACAATATCGAATTTATTTCATTATACGCAGTGTTATGTTTATATATATATATTTTTTTTGGATTTAAAAACTATTTGAGAGAGAGAGGGAGAGGGAGAGAGAGAGGGAGAGAGAGAGAAAGTGTTTGTTTGTGTGTATGTGTTTTAATATATTCCCAAAATTAATTATATTATTAATTCCTTTTTTCTTGTCAAAACTATGTAATTCATATCGTTTTAAGCGATTATCATAGGAGTAATTGATAATATAATTATTTACTTAAGATATGATAGATATTTAATATGCTGCGATTCAATAAGGGATTCTAAACTGCGATGACGGGTTCCTTGTTGTTCTCGAGCAGTAGTAAGCAAATATGTCAGTCGTAAAAAGCCGGGTGGATAATTGCAGTAGTGATCATTTACTTGCTGTCAAGGTTAACGTTAGCATGATATTCGCATGCGTGTCCTTTTGGCACCGCGAACGGTCGCGCTTGTTAATGAGCGTATATTGATCTCTCGAGCACCGCATGACCGGACATCAAAGAGTAGATGAGCAACAAGTATCCCGTCGGGAGAGAGAACCGAAAGCCCGAGATTACAATTTAAGCCTGTTTACGTCGGGATTCCGTCTCTGTGATCTCGCGCGCCACGCATAGTCCGCGTCGATTCGGAATCCCGTCTCCTCCGGCGTTTCTCCACCGCGCCTCTTCCCGTTTTAGCCCTTTGCTCTGCCCGAGCTGCCTTTGCGCGCCAGCAACTCGAGATTATTTTCCCAATGTACTCTCGCGGCTCGATATTGCCTCCAAAATATAAACGTCCGTACCGCTTCGCGAAAGCGCGCATTTTGGAAACAGATAAATAATAATAAAACATAAAAACGTATTTTTACTGTTAATTTTGCGTAATCTTCTCTTACGGAATATTATACAAGATAAAAATGTGAAATTTTTAAAAGCTCCTTCAAACACAAATATAAATTCATTTTGTCTATAAAAATGAAAAAAATTAATATTTCTTTCAATAGAAAAACATGGATAATTAAAACTATCATTATAAATTAAACTTTTTGAGAAATTAAGCTTTGAGAATACAAATAAAAAACCTCTCTCTTATTTTTTAGTTATTTTTATAATAAAGTTTCCTATAATAAAAGTTTTATTTAAGACTTAAAAACATTGAATGCTTAATGTTATTAAAATCTCACGACAAAAATTATAAATATCTTGGATATTATGCATGTACCATTATGTTCGCTTAACCGAGAAACTTAGCTTACGTAATTAAAATATAGACCCTGGGTTAAGCCGTTGTACATATTTAAAGTATAACGCAAGCAAGAAAATATTCATAGAGCATATTCATGGTAATGCACATTTCAACGGCATGAATACAAAGGTGGAGAAGACGATGAAAGGAAAAAGACGGCGATAAGGCTGATATCCTGCTTTTAAGTCCTTTCAACGAAGGAGAAGTGGCCATTTCAGATTTCATATAATGAGAGAAGTATCAATGATCATAATAATAAGCTATAGAATATAGGAAGGGACTATATACGTCGTCCTACCGTCATTTACCTAAACGTTTTTCACGCGGAAAACGTGTCGACGATAAAATCTTATTGTCGAAGAAACGACGGAACGACGAAATTGCTGCGATTTACCGGGAAACTTTTACAACGTTTTCCGGTTTGCCGAGACTTTCGGGAGGAGAGTGATAGGGACAGGAGCGCATTTCTTAGAGGCGAAAACGCTGGCGAGCTAGCACAAACAATGCCCCGTTAGAGAGTAATGTCAGTCCGGATTCGTTCTACTACGTGCCTTTCTGTACGGAAACGACGGAGACCCGACTGGACGGGGATAGTGGAACATTGTGCCAGCAAGCAGCAATTAGTAGTAGACGGACGTTGTTACCTCTAGTCGAGAGGGATTTAGTTTGTAGTATTTAAGAGAATCTGAACATGCGCAACAATCTACACGATCAAATCGCCGCCAGCCGTGACGAGATTGATAACTGCTTTCTATACGCTGTACCCGAGACGTTGATTAATTACATCAAAGAATAATTATACATACCTCTCAATTTTTATCTTGATATGAATTTTCCTTTCCCGAAATGCGTGTGACAAGAGTAATTTAAGAAATATAATACGAATATGATAAAAAATTTATAAATTATGAATATTTCTAGAGTATACTGAGCATCATTCTGTATTGATATTAAGACATGCAAATCGAAATTTTAAAAACAATGGAATTAACGTAAGAATTAATATAATAATTAATATAATAATTAACGTAAGAATTAACGTAGAAATTAATACTAGTAACTGATAAAAAATAAAAACTCCATGATTAAATTAGCACGTCGGATGTTCTATTTTACCCGAATATGCGATACATTGACTACAAGCAGCAACGCGGGAATAACAATTACATAGCAAACATGACTTCGTTAAAGGGTGGGCATTATATGAGCAGACCAAGATATAGTGCTCTCAACGAACAACACGGCTGTTACAAGCGACATGGGAAATACCGGAATGTCTTAGTGCTAACGTGGCTGGCTGCCTTAACATCGTAAAGGAGATTCTACGTATAAATCATTATTAATGATATTTTACTCGCTGGAAAGATACGTTTCATACGAAATGAGGTCTGGGATGGACTGGTGAATCGCTGTCATAACACTGCGTGGCAATTAGCGGCAGCAATTACTGAGAGTAGACGGAGAGTTGTGTACTCAAGAAGGCGATTATACGCGCATCTACTTAAGAACATCTACATTACAGGAGATGAATAACGATGGCGATGTGGACACGGATGAGGATAATTGCGACTTGGATTACAGAGCAGCGGGCAATTTAATCTTGAAGACCACGAAGGCAAAAGTATATTTACAACAGTCTATCCATTCTATGTTCTTCTTCCCTTGCGCAAATGAAAGGTACATTAAATAATAGCTAGAACTATTACGACGATTTTCAGATGAACGAGTTGAGAATCTTCCAGATTTGTCGTTTATTAGCAGATTATGTCTTCTGTATCGCGATGATTCAACTACAGCAGAGAGAGATACGAATTTATATCACTGATTTTTATCTGCGATGAAATATTATATTACAGAGTTTAAGTTTCTAATGTAAACCATTTTAAAGAATTGAGTTATAAATATTATAACTGTGGCACAAAATACTATCTCTGGTATAAATGAAACTTATTATTATCAAAAAAAATAATTTATACGTAATAAGCTAAAAATTCTACAATTTTACTCTGAACAAGAAATATAAATCTATAACATTTATCAGGATCTCAAATTCCATTCTGTCGACATTTATTTTTGTAAGAAAACGAGATCGGAAAAAGATGAAGATGAAGTTCGTGCTTCTTGACGGAATAATTCAGCGTTAACGACTGGATGTCGTCCTTTCACAGAAGAGACTGTCTAGTTTGCGTTGCTCAAGATACGAAGTAACGATGATGACGACGAACTTGAGTTCGAGCGTTTGGACTTGGACGCTGACACGAGACCGACGAAGACGATCAAGACGATGACGACGGCGACGGCGACGACGACGACGACGATGACGACGGCGACGACGACGACGACGACGACGACGATAACGACAGCGACGAGGATGGCGATGATGCTTCTGCCGTGAGGCGGTGAGCAATTAGCGACACAGCGCGGCGAGATCAGAGGCCGAGGGCGGGGTGGGGAGCGGCGGCCTAATTACACACGGTACCGACCGACTTCAAAGGAGCCGACAGTTCCTCTCCTTTCCGAGCCATCCCCTCCGAATGGCCAGCCGAGAACAACGCTCGTCTTCCTCGTATACCCCAGAGCCCAGGCAGCCGACGCAGACCTGACTGTGCCTTCGATACTCTTCCTCTCTTTCTCTCTCGTTTCTCTTTTCTCTTCCCACTTCGTCTCTTCCCATCTCTAGCTCTACGAGAATACCCTTTGCTGTCTTTGATCACGGGGTCATCCGCGGTGGCAAAACTCGTTTCACGTTCGCGAGTATTAGCGTTACATTATCAGATCATACTTGCTGAACGTGACGACGTATTCGTACGTACTCGTATTTGTCACCTGATAATAAATTTTATTGTCTCAGGAGAGATACATTTATTTGTCATGATTAAGCAAAACCAAAATATTTTCTAACTAGAGTATCTTTGTGCCTAAATCTAAATTTTCGTCTAAATCTAAATTTTAACCTGTGATAAGTATTATAATGAGATATTACAAATCTGCTGTCACAATGTAAGATTTTGCTTCTTTTTATTATATATTTCGTAAAATATTTTAATCCAGCATGCGCATAAGAGTAATACCTTCAAGAATAAAATTATGCTGATACTTTTTGAAAATATAAATAATAAACAATTCTTTCCTTCGGTTCAATGTGTGCGCGTCTTCAAAAAAATGATAGCACGAGAAAAAACAAATATCAAAGCGTAATTTTCTCCGGTACGCTTGACGGGTCTCATCCAAAAGGAGATCCAAATTTAATATCCCCAAAAAATGTGCGGCTTTCCGTGTCCGTGAGGGAAAGCAAGACGACGGTCGGCATCGCGGCTCAACGATCAAAGGGGCGACGACGAATCACCTGGGTTGGCGTGCGTCCCGCAGGGGCCCGCGAGCGTGGACACACGAGTGGGCACGCGTCGCGCCGAGAAATCAACGGGGACCGGTAAACCCGGCGCAGATATCCAGGCCGACGTGCGGCGGCTCTCGGACGCCGCCGATCTTCCACGAGGTCGTAACGCCCGACGGGCTTAGCCTTAGTGGCTGCCTCCTCTACCCGCGTTGTGGCCGCAAGTCATCAGTCAAGTCTTTGAGGCCGGCTTCAAACTGCCTCCCCTCTTTCTTTCTCTTCCTCCTATCTTCTCTCTCTCTCTCTCTCTCTCTCTCTCTCTCTTACTCTCCGTCTCTTCCTCGAGCTCGCAGAAAAAGACCTTTTGCCGATCTGGCTTGGCGGTAAGATCAAACGTTTCACGGTCCACCGTACGGTGAACCAACTGCGCGCGCGGGTGCGCCGCTTCAGGCCGATGTACATAGATATATAAGGCTGTGAAACGAGAAAGGGCGAAGAGGGGACGAGAGAAGGCGGTGGGGAAGAAGGAAGAAAAGAACGGGTTGTAAGAAGGAACGAGAGACTCGCACGAAGAAAAAGGGCGCACTTGAACCGGGGAGAGAAGAGGGTCTGGGTTCGGCGAAGGAAAGGGAAAAGGCCCCGGGAAGGCACCTAAACAAATACGCGTGCCCCCGCTAACCGATCGCAAATTTGTTGAGGTCCAACCTCGAGATTCGGCCTCGCGGCTGTCGCGGCGCGACCGGCTCCCAGTGATTGATCGGGGATACGATCGATTGTTTCGTGATTTTCAAAGATATTCATTGTATTAAAGCGGATAGACTGATTGTGTCTCGTAGTGTTTTTTGGGCTTACTGTTTGGATTAATCTCCGAATTAATTTGTCGGCATACGTAGGCCGATTGGGAGTGACGCAAAATACGCAGTGAGAATTTAGTCTGAAAATATCGTACGATCAATATAGTTTAATATAATTAATTTATTTATTTCGATTGTACGTGCCAATGTACTGAGATAAACAGGGCAGTCTCGCTTTTTTAGCAATTCGTTAAGAAATTTATTATATCATCTATGTAATAAAAGAGCAAAAGCGTCTAATACGTTTAACCATTACACATGATATATATTCCGAGATATAAAAATATAATTTCCAGCTTCTGATTATGTTAAATAACAATGATTTATATTAAATTAATTATTCATGTTAATTAGATAAACTTAATATGGAACTAATGTACATATAACATTCAACAAGAATTTAATATGTTAAACAGCACTCCCTTTTACTTCAATAATCTGATACCATTTTACGATATTTCAGATTATAAAAATTTGCTATCTTCTTAAATTGAATTTTTTAAAGATTTCTCTTAATGTCTCCTTAACCCTCAATTATTACTATGAAAACTATATTATAATTATGAATACTAAGTCCTGTGTTGTTTGAAATACAGAATGTAAGTGAACCTCCGTCTTACGATGATTGACAGAGAAAAATTCAAAGTTTTCTTTACTTACAATTTAAATAATATCGATCATACAGATTGTACAATTATCCAAAAATTTTTGCTTTGGATCCAAACTCATTATTGTAATGTATTGTTAGGGAGTTAAGTATACCTTTGTTAGATATATATAATAATGATTAGCTTATGTCCATTTTTACCAATGTAGCTTAATTTTAATCTCCGTATAATTTACTTTTAATTGTGACAAAAAGGAAAGATAAAAAGTAAGTTTAACCAAGATGAAAGTTAAATCTACATCGATAGAAATAGGTTTAGTTATCAAAAAGCCCATTCATAATAATTTCATTAGTGAAATAAATGAAAAAACATATAAATATGATAAGAATCGAAAGAAATAAAAATCGAAAATTCATAAAAATACAGCATGTAAACAAATCGAATAATAATATAATATGAACGATGAGCTTCAGATTCATATTAATGTTATTATAAACTTATGAGCAAAATTCATATCTTGGTGGATCTAATTAGCAATTAAAATGAGCGGTCGCGAATACAATTTCCCATTTATGGGTCGAGAAAATGCGGTGGATCGCAACGTCGCGTCGTCGCCATAAAGCCCGCTCCTCGATCGTTACGAATCCTCTCGATATCTCGACTATGTTTCGATAGCCTCGGGTGGGAAGAAGATCGGCCGACAGACGAATCTCGTTACGGGGCAGCTACGAATCGTATTATCGATTTGTACGGCGTTGCGGATTGGCGGCGGTCGGATGGAACCTTTGATGTGCGCCGAAGTTCGCGGAGAAGGCTTCCGGAAAGAGCCTGTAATACGCACAAGTCCGGATCGAGCACACGTGAAGAATCTCCCGCCGAGGAAGCAGTCGCGAGATGAATACGAAGAAGAGAAGAAGAAGGAAAAGAAGAAGAAGTGGATCCATCCTCCGAAGCGCACGGCGGCACGGAGTGTGCCCTGCGAGAAGGAAAGGAAGAGAGAAAGAGAGAGGTAAGGATCTTCTCGAAATAAGCTCCCGTAAAATCATTGCCTACCTACGCGCCCGCTACCGCGCTGTTATGTCCGATCTCGCCTAACTTGTTTGATATCAAACAGAGTCCGATTTCATGGAGCGAACCAACTATCAAGTTTTGGATCATAGTCTTATCTCATCCTTTCTAAGACAAATTTTGGACAATAACACTATCAAGGCAGACGTCAAAATAATTAAATTCGATTTTTTTTAATATGCACTATTTTTAGAAAAATGCAATCCTCAATTAATTAACGTGTAAATGAAGAAAGATAATTTAATTTATAGATAAAAATAATATATAATATATACAAATTTTTGTTGTATGATAATTGTTTTATGCCCGTTTTCACCAATTTAGATTAATTTTAATCTCAATTCAACTTACTCTTCATCTTTTTCTAAGAATTAGAGTAAGTTAAACCGAAATTATAAAGTTAAATCTATATTGATAGACATTAATCTGCTGAATACTGCGAATCTCTTCAATTCTCTAGAATTTGTTTTAAAAAGAGAATATAATTTATTCAAACGCGACATCAATATGACGACAGGTAACACTTAGAACTGTTGCGCGCGGTTTCTTTCCTCGTTGACAAAGAAGCCGCCCTAATATCAGAAAGAGGGAGAGGGCAGATGGTCTTTCTCGCGCGTGCAAAAACACCATTTTCAGCGCGCGCGGCCGAGCCCTCGAAACGAGCGGCCATAATCGATGTTCCGTCTCTCGCGCCTTCGCGTTTCTCGCTTCCTCCCTGATCCTTCAGGCGAATCAAGGTTAAAGTTCGTCGCCGCGGCGCGGCGTGGCGTGATGCGGCTCTATGGACGGCTCTGAAGAACGGTCGAGATTTTTCCGGAAGAGCGACTTTTTGCAGCATGCCGAGTGTCGGTGGGAGGAAAAACGCAATCTCCCAGTTCCGCTGCGGCGTGCGAGTTACGATGGAAGCCCGCGCAAGAGAGTTAGCAAGAACGCGGTGTAGGCGGCACATCAAAGGCGCACCTCGGGCGTGAACGAGCGAGCGGGCACGCGGCTCAAGTAGAGAGCGGAAGACACCGCCACCAATCCTACGCCATCCAATATATTTACTCCGATGGACCACCGCTACCATCACCATCGTGCCGCCACCGCCACCGCCGCAGCCACCACCACCTCTCCAGCATCACTACCTCTAGCACCACTACCACCACCATCACCACTACCACCACCACCACCACCACCACCACCACCACCACCACCACCACCACCCCCACCACCACCACCACCACCACCACCACCACCACCACCACCACCACCACCACCACCACCACCACCACCACCACCACCACCACCACCACCACCACC
>Ga0157363_1007916_pt1 | contig 10085 bp, 13 predicted proteins | sample AttsexASBM1_FD_111477 | JGI IMG/M metagenome (GOLD analysis project Ga0157363, IMG submission 111477) | Fungus gardens microbial communities from leaf cutter ant in Ribeirão Preto, State of São Paulo, Brazil - Atta sexdens ASBM1 | ecosystem: Host-associated > Fungi > Mycelium > Unclassified ...
AGACATGAGGATGGAGCATGGACTATAGGGCAGGGTTAGATAGTAGTAGCACGGACCAGGAGACATTTGTATAAATAGGACTCTAATCAAGAAGAGACTCCTTGTCGAGTTCTCTTGTGAATTTCCCACTAGATATCCGCCTTTAAGAGATTTATTGCTTGTGACACTATTAGTCTTTGTGACTAGTGGTTGCCACAACAACATGGAATACACATGGTGGCCTTGAATAGAACATGAGGCAAGAATGAGGACGAAGCATGGACATTAGAGTAGGGTTAAATATTGGTAGCACAGACCAAGCATGTTTTGTATATATAGGACTCTAATTTAGCAGAGACTCCTTGTCAAGTTCTCTTGTGAAATTCCCACATTATAACTCTACTGAGAGATTTACTCATTAGTGAGATCATTTGTCATTGTAATAAGTGGTTGCCACAACAGTAGAATGATCTTGGTCTCAGCTTATATACTACACTATCTGTCTACCATATAGTTACAATTTCTGATAGAAAGAAAAGTCAAAAATAGAAGTGAGTACTAATTGGTGTGTTGCTATTGAATACTGGGGATTGAGTTCAATAGAAGTTATCTTTGTCAATTATCAGACTAGCAAATTACAATATAACTACTAGTCTTATATATAGGTACATACTATAGGAGATGCTCAGGGTTCTAGTAGTATAGCCTCTATTGCCCCAAGTGGAGGTTTTAGTGTTGAGACACTAACAAGAGTACAACTCTGCCATAGAAGACTGAGTCAAATAGGAGTATCTTTGTTATGGAAGATGAAATCTCTAGATTGTTACACTACTACCACACAGGTGTGTTGCAAGGAAGGTAGGCTCTTAGATTAGATGTTGACAAGAGTATCACCATGGAGATGTGTTTTCTGAACAGGTAAACTTGGCATATAACAATGTTCCATCATGTTCTTATTATGACTATATAATTGTATGACCATTACTGTGATAGTGTTATGTAGTATGTGACTTGCATGACATATTGTGATAGGCTTGTGACAGTTACATAATGTCATGCTAAACCCTAATCCTAAATAAAATAAAAATAAAATAAAAATAGAAAAAGGAAATAGAAAAATAAAAATAAAATATAGTTCAATGTTTGCAACTCTGACATTACCCCCCCCTTCAAGATTCCTACTTCAGAGGAACTTGCTTCTTCTTCCCATATCATCTTATCCTTCCCATTCCATCTTTTCCAATTATTCTCCAACTTCTTTAAATACTCATTCTTGAATTTTTATCATTCTACCCATATAATATTTTTGCTGTATATCTCCCTGGTAACTCATTCCTCTTGACCTCCTCTGCATTTGAATTTAACTTTATCTTTTACATTTTATCTATCCCCTTCTGTTATCTAACCTCTATATCACAAAATGAACTACTCACTTATTTGTGATATCTGAACATTGGGTGTACTCTTAGAGGTTTAGGAGTGATTCAGAAGTTCAATAATGATGATAATGATGATTAAGATCAATACAGATAATAAAGAATAAAGATTGATGTAAATTGATATAAATTGATATTGTTAAGTCTGAGGTCTAATTCTCAGACACAGAAGTATATATACAAAAGAGTGATGGTCCATGCACAAGCTGTTGCTATCACATGATCAAAACTCATACCTGATGTGAGCTGTCATCTGTCATAGCAGCTGTCAGGCTAATTTTAGAAGGTAACTAATTATATCACTACATTAATATGCTTGTATCTCTACCAATACTTTTTGCTTTGAAACATATCATATATTGTTGTAAACGGATTGATGAGCACTTTCTAACACAAGTTCAATCATGCAAATCCGTTCAGCCATTTGTGAGATATTAGCAGATGAAGCTTTTACAGCTACTGATAGCCTGATATCTCAGTCATTCATTGTCACTTTTGTACCTTCTGTACATGTGCAGATAGCCCTCATTTGGGGCTTTTCAGTGCAACTTAGTTTGTGAAAATTGGTCCACTTGTTGTAAAGATACAAGCTAAATGAAGTTTGTGACACTCTATCTCCAATCTTCCTTCAAACTTATTTACCAACTCCTTTGTATTTTCTGAATATTCCTTCTTTTCCCATGTATCATTCTCCATTGTGAAATCTTTCCATCTTACCAAATACTTGTCCACTCCTCTTACTTTTCTCTTATTTAATATCTTCTCCACCTCTTATTTTTTTACTCTATCTACTTTCACTGGTTTTGGTTCCTCTACATTTTGCCCTCTCACTGGTTCTTTATATTTTTCTATCCTACTAATGTTTACCACTGGATGAATCCTCATAGAGGCTGGCAGCTTCAACTTCACTACATTCTTCAATACTACTTTCTCTACCTTGTATAGTCCCACATATCTTTCTGTTAACTTTTTTACTGGTCTTTGTTTGAATACTAAGTCTTTTATACTCAGCATTACTTTATTGCCCTTCTTCCAACTCTCTACTTCTTGTCATCCCCTATCTGCTTGTCTCTTCATATTCTTCTGTGCTTTTCTCAATACCACCTCTGCTTCCTTTTGTACTTTCTTCATCCTCTTTACAAATTCTGTTGCCTTCTTTACTTTTTCTTTTCTCCTAATATCTGCCCCCATTCTTAACTCTCTTCCATAGTTTGCCATGAAAGCAAAAACCTTTATTGCAGTATGAACCTTGTTGTTCACTGCAAACTCTGCTATCACTAACCACTTTGGCCAATCTCTCTGTCTATATTCCATAAAGAACCTCAAGTACTGTTCTGTCTGCCCATTCATTTGTAGATAAAATACCATTGACGACTTCATCTCTATCCCTAGTATTTTATTCAATTATTTGTTAACTCTGCTGCAAACTGTGGTCCTTTATCACTTATCACACTCTCCAGTAACCCATGTAACTTCCACATATTATCTCTAAACAATCTTGCTAATCCTTCTGCTATTGTCCCTTCTGTCATTACCACAAAATGTACCATCTTTGACAATTGATCACATACTACTAATATTGTATCCTTCTCTGCTACTAATAGCAACTTTGTGATAAAATCTACTGTCAGGTGCATCCATGGCTTCTCTGGTACCTTATTTGTCATTAACTTTCCTACTAGTACCTCTGTCCTATTTTTCATTCTCTGACATACATCATATCCTTCCACATATTTTCCTACATCCTTTGTAACTCCTGGCCACCAGTAATTGCTTGTAACCAGCTTCATAGTCTTTCATTTCCCTCTATGTCCTGCTACTGGTATATTATGATGAAACCAGATTATCTCTACTCTCAACTCTTCATCCTTTGGTACATATATTCTTCCTTCCTTCAATATTAATCCTCCATCTATCTCCCATTCATCTCCTCTTAGATTCTTCACTCCTGCCTTCTTCATCTCTTCAACTACTCTAACTACCTCTTTATCTTTATCCCTAGCTTTTTTTATCTTTTTTACTATATCTACTTCAGGTCTTTCTACTACTATTTCATATAAATTATGAATCCAATAATCCTTAATAAATATTTGATTACTATTGTTGTTTTCTATACCTACTTTCAAATCTAATCTTTTACTAAGTCTATCTGTCTTCCCCATTTTTATTCCTAGTACATGTTTTAATGTGAAATCGAATCTTAACAAATATAAAGCCAATCTTACCTGTCTTCTATTCAATTTCTGCACTTTTATAAAGTATTCCAGATTCTTGTGATCTGTCCACATCTTGAACTTGAATCTTGTGCTCTCTAATAAATGTCTCCAGTTTTCTAACCCCCTAATTACTGCCAACATCTCTTTATTATTATACTCCATAGATAAAACACCATCTGTTATATAGTCTGATGCATTCACCTCCATCCTCATATTTTTATCTAAGTCTGAAGCTACTAAGATAGGTTCCATTATAAACCATTTTCTCAATACCTCAAATAACTTTTCTTGTCTCAACTCCTATTCCTATTTCTGCTCCTTTCTTGTCAACTTGTACAATGGTTTTATTATCTTTGCAAATCCTTTTATAAACCTCCTATAATAATTTGCCAGCCCTAGGAACTTCTGTATGTCCTTCACTGATTTAAAGACTGGCCAATCTAATACTGCCTTCACTCTTGCTTGCTCCATCTTTATTCCTTCTGGTCCCAACACTACTCCTAAGAAATCTACCTCTCTCACTTTCCATTTACATTTCTCCAGTTTCACATATAAATAATTTTCTTCTAACCTCTTCAATATCTCTGCTACCAATTCATCATGTCTTTCTTCTATTTCTGTCCCCACCATTATATCACCTATAAAACTTCCCACCTTTCCCATGTTTATCAAATCTCTCAGCAACTTATTCATCATAGCTGTTACAATTCAAAGACCTTAGAGTGGGTCAATGAAGAGAAATCTTATATTAGAATTAAATACAAGAGAACTTTGTACAGGATTGTCTACCTTATATACTGAAACCCCATGGTCCATGCTACTCTATTTATAGCCTACCCTAAACAGCCATGTGTTTGCCTTAAGGTTAACATGTGTTATATATACTATATGACATTATTCTTCTAAAACCTTCTATATTCTTCCAATGTAGCATATGGTCATGTGATTGTGACTGTGACCGCGCCATGTGATATGTGACAGTGTGATATCATACTAACCCTAACACTAAGTTACCAAAATAGAAAATAAAGAAAAAGAAAAAGAGTTATAGTCTACTATCTTTAACTCTAACAATGGCCTGGAATATAGCTGGCAAATTCATCAATCCAAAAAACATGACAGTAGGCTCAAAAGATCCCTCTGGGATGGTGAAATCTGCCTTCCACTTGTTTCCTTCTTTTATCTTCACATTATTGTATTCCTATCTCAAATCCATCTTTGTAAATATTTTCTTGGTGCTAATGTTCTCAATTATGTCTGAAATAAGTGGTAGTGAATAATTTTTCTTTACCATCCACTCATTGATATATTGATAGTCTTATACCATTCTTTTTCTCCCATCTTTCTTCCCTACAAAAAATACTAGTACAGTCTGTGGTGATTTTGATAGTCTGCAATAAACTCTCTAACCTCCTCTTTCTCTTCTCTCGACAATGGATACACTTTCCCCTTTCTCATCACAAATCCTTCTTTTAGCTCAATTGTATAATTCTAGATTTTTCTTGTAAACATTCTCTTACTCTGTTTTTATCAAAGACTTTTATTCACTTTTGAAATCTTTCTAAAACTAGCTTTTTTGCCTCTGCTTCAGACTTTGCTGCTTCTTCTTCATCATCCCATATTTCCCATTCTTCTGCTACTTTTTTTATCCCTATTGTTCCACTTTCCTTTGTCTTTTTTTTCTTCTTCTAACTCTTTTTCTCTTTTTCTTCTCACTTATTTCCCTCTTCTCTCTTCTTTTCTTCTTATTTCTGCTTCTTTCATACTGACTTTCCTTGTTTTGGCCTCTACTGTTTCCTATATTCTTCCAGACATCTTGTCATCTTTACTTCTCTAGTCTTCCAATCTATTTCTGGATGATTGTGGCAAGCTAACCAAGACATGCCTGTTGTAGCAACCACTCGCTGGAACAGCACTTGTAGTATGCTTACTTCAGCAAAGCTCACAGAAGGCTATCTAGTAGTGGGAATTACAAGAGAACTCGACAAGAAGCTCTTACTGCATTGCTCCTCGATTTATATAAATATAATGTGGTCTATGCTACAATAATATCTATCTGCCCTAAAGACCTCATGTCTGATTACTCATCCACCATGCTTCTACCTCAAGGCTACCATGCCATGTTCATGTGCTCTGATATCATACTTTTTAATCTCCATCACTATGTGTACACCATGAGAAACCCATGTCTCTTGACATCACTTCTAACCCTAACTCTTTCTAGACTCTTCCTGATCCTTCTAGACTCTAAGTCCTTCCAGACTGCTCTAGACTATTCCAGCTTCTATCACATGACTTCCAGGTCACATGCTCTTCCTCCGTTGTAGACTAATAATTAATTACTTATCTATGTCTAGCTAATTCTAACCCTAGCCAAAGTCTGTCCATACTCTTGTCTTATAACAATGCCCAGTATAATGCTCTACTTCTGTCCTCTTATCACATCTATTTCTGTTCTCTCTCTGTGCCCTTGGTAGTAAATATTCACTTCTACCATATACCTGATAGGTCTCTTCTTGATAAAAGAACCATCTATATTTCTTATATATATAGGTCTTTCTATTTTCTTCAACTTGAACCCCTGCTTTATTGCAAACTCTAAACTTATCACTAATTCTATTGCCCCACTGTCTAATAATACTTTCACTGTTACTCCTTCCTGCATATCAATTCTTTCTAGCCCAATCTTCACCATCACTTCTCTTAATATATCCTCATTGTTTAGATTGCAGTAGGATGTATTTTCCATTATTCTAGAGAGCATTGCAAACTTATTGTTACTAAGATCTAATCAAGGACTATCAGATCTCTGTCCCTATTTAAATTATTGCTTTGTCCATTTTCTCCCTCAATTCTCCTTCTTTTCCTATTATTCTTGTTTCCTTGGTATTTCAGTCTTTTGCCCTCTCCAATTTTGCCTTCTATTCCTCTGTTCCTGCAATATCTTGCTATATGTCCAAAACACCTGCAATTGTAACAGTTCCTATTTTCCCAATCTACTTCCATAGTATATAAATCTTATTCAAGTACAAACCCTATCTGCTGATTCAGGTGTGCCATTGCTATGTTTGTTCTCTCCACTCCTTTCATTGGAACAGGCCCTGTCAGTACCTGCTGTTGAATCTCTTGTCTTCTTGGCCAAACTTGAGGTTGTAACAATTGTTGTCTTTGTATCCCTTGATTGTTTTGCATTGGAGCCTATGATCTCTGCTCTCATTGCTCCCTCACTCTCTCTTTCTCTTTCTCTGGTGTCTGTCTAAGTTAGTAGCATGCTTGTACCACTGATTAATACTAGTTGGAGGCTTTTTTACCTCCATCAGCTTCCTCCTTATTATTCTACTCATTTCTCTTTTGAACTCCTCCACTAATACTCTTTCTTTGTACCCACTACTCTTGGCTGCTCTTCAAAATTCTTGTACAAATTCCTCTATTGTTTTTCCTCCTTGCTTTATTCTTCTAAGTTCTGCTATCTTAACCAATTCTTTGTCTCTATCTCCAAACTTCTTTTTTAGCTCTAACTAAAATTCCTCTGCTGACCCAAATTCTACTTCTCTTGTTTCCAAGTCCTCTAACAAGTCTTTCTTCTATATGTCTGCCAATTCCCTTTATATATATAATAGTACCCATTGGATTTGTTCTTCTACTGTTGTTTTCCTTATCTTCATTCTCAGATATAATCTACATGCTATGATGAATTCTCCCACTTTCCCTGCTTCTCCATTGAAGACTGGTGGCTTGGCCATCTCTATATTGGATCCTATGTTGGATCCCTCCATTGCCTCTCTTTTTCTTGCCACTGCTCCTCCTGTAATCAGGGCTTGAATCTGCACCTGCATTGTCACTAACTGTTTCTGCTGCTGCCTAATTATTTAATGAAGGTCATGTTGACTCATGATATTGTTGTTATAAGGAGAAGGATTGATTGGTGTTGGTGGTAAAAATATATATAAAGAGAGTACAGAACTAGTGCTAGTCTTGCTTTCTGACTCATATTCACTGCTTGAATCTATCTTGTTAAGTATTAGTGGGCTCTCTTCCTGTCCCACCTTACACTATTTACTGACTACTGCTTTTTAAGAGAACTGTAAGCAATTTTGGCCTAAGAAGACTGTTCTACTCTAAGCAAGATTTTAAGAATTCCTACTGTTCTCCTGCATAGACAGGTCACAAGTGAATCTGTAGCACAGAGCTGATAAATGAAGGATTTTACAGCTAACATGTCCACACAAGATAATACATCTGAAATACACTGGTGGGCTTTGGTACAAACAAACAGCTAAATTTTGTCTGTTTAACTAGTATATCTTTTGAGCCTAGGGTCCAGCTATATCTTCTTGACTAGAAAGTGGTGTTGCTTTCTGGTCAAGGATGGTAAAAGAGTAAGTGTAGAGAGGACTTAGTGTTGAGTGGTCCCAAGAAGTGGAATTGAATTCTAATATTATGTCTTAAGACTCAGAGTTAGAAAGTTGTCTATCTTATATACTTTACTAGATAGTCTGTACTACTACTACATCTAGCCTACTCTAAAGACCATGTGTAAACCATAAGGTCAACATATATTAAGCACATTGTATAATGTCATTATTTCAGAATATTCCACTATGTTCTTATCATGGCTACATGATTGTGTGACTATTACTGTGATAGTGTTATATAGCATATGACTTGCATAACACATTGTGATGGGCTTGTGACAGTTATAACTGTGATGTCATGCTAAACCCTAACCCTAAATAAAATAGAAATGAAAATAAATAAAAAAAGAAGAATAAAATATAGTTTAATGTTTGCAACTCTGACATTTACTATCAGGAGTATAGTATGAAGTATATATATAATACCAGCCAGATATCAAAGCTAAGCTTGACATTGCATACTTTTAGCATAACTAGTTCAGTAGCTGGTCTGTTTCTAATATAAAGCTATTTCATATGAAGTTCAGTAAAAAAATCTTTATCTACAACATTGAGTTTATGTAGTACATTCTCAAACTCAGTTAGAGAGATAATGTTCTTTAAAAGCAAAAGTACAACTCTTGTATTAAGTAATACAAGAAAATTCAATAAAGTCCTCAGTACAAACTAGTCTATCTTATATACCATAGATCATAGTCTGTGCACCATTTACTCTAGTCTATCCTAATATTATATATATACTCTATAAGGCAAATATATCTTAGTCATATTATTATGATATTAGCTGTTATAGATCTTCTTCTTAATTTTACCATGTGACATGTGTGACATGTCATGTATGATGTCACATTACTCTTTATACTTTGATAAGAAAAGATAAGAAAAAAGAAAAGAAACATAAAAGTGAAAAGTGTTCAAGTTTATTTTTTCCCTTATTATTTAATTTCTCTTATTCTTCTATTTCTATTTTTCTTTATTTTAAGCTTAGCTAAGGAAAGCAATGTGACATCACAAGTTGGTCACAGTCACAACATCATATGATATAGAGAAAAGTATAGAAAATTATATATTATATAATATAATGACTCTTATATATATAACTTATAATATTTAAAATAGGCTAGATGTAGGCATGTATAAACCATGCTTTAGAGGTATATAAAGTAGCTTATCTATACTACAAACTCTATTGAGTTCTCTTGTATTAACCAAGTTCTAACTTTTGAACTTAAGTTATGATATTATTTTTAGAAGAATCTAAGAAAATAGAATGAGATCTTCTAGAGATGGCAACTGTTAGGATAACTATGCAAAGTCCATCAAGTTTAGTATAAATAAAGTTTATTGTTTTTAACTCTAATATAGATTTTCAGCAAAAAATACATCAAGCTTTAATTATTTAGCTAGTAACAAACAATATAAGAAGACCTTCCTAAGATAGGCTTAAACTACACTGATAAGAATCAAAGTTGGAAATCATTGTAAAATTTACAGAGTAGATAAAGTCTGTGCTAGAAGAAGCAAAGTTTGTCATCTATAAGTTATAAGAAAACATAATACTCTACTACAACTAAAGATGAATTCTGATAAAGAAACCTATTACTCCACCAAAACTTAAGTCTTGAATACTATCAAAGCCTATAACCATTTTCTCTCTTTACTTACAAGCCTCAAATACTATTACTAACAATTAATTTTGCAATGACTATATCAAATTGTATAGAGTTTGTATGAAAATATAGATAATATTGAAATAAGAAATTATTAAGCTTATTAGGCTTAGTACCACTCAAAATATTGAGAATGTAGGCTTTAGTTCTCCTAAGATTAATATTAGAACTAGAGATCTGATTAACATTAAGTATACTAGCAATATGATCAAGAACATTAGCTAATTGTTTATTAGTTAAATTATTACTATGCTATGTTATGATTCAAGACTCAAAGAGTTTAAGTCAAGAAACAACTCTTGTATTGGAGTGACACAAGAGAACTCGATAGAGTTCCTAGTACAAAGTAGTCTACCTTATATACTAGTA
>Ga0157363_1007917_pt1 | contig 10084 bp, 5 predicted proteins | sample AttsexASBM1_FD_111477 | JGI IMG/M metagenome (GOLD analysis project Ga0157363, IMG submission 111477) | Fungus gardens microbial communities from leaf cutter ant in Ribeirão Preto, State of São Paulo, Brazil - Atta sexdens ASBM1 | ecosystem: Host-associated > Fungi > Mycelium > Unclassified ...
GCGCGGCGCAACTCTTTTATAGGCCATTACTTCGGAACTTTATTGCTGGCCGCCAGTCGAGCTTGAGAGCTATCTCTTTGTCATTCCTTCTCGTCCACTATCCCTCTTGCAACCGCCTCCACTTCATCAACGATTCTCCGGAATCATTTCGGGACCGTTTGCTGTAATGACGTGTGTATACACGCCAGCAAAAAATATTAGCAGTAAAGCGCCCAAGTTCGCTGAAGAGTTACTGCCAAGTCAATGGATGTTGTCTCTTATATTGGTCGTGGTGTTATCGCGTGACTAATTAAAATCTTTAACTTTCACTACTCGTATTGTGAATATACTTTATCGTCATTTGTAATACGCGAACATGTTAGAATCGTAAGGTGCTATAGAGATATCAAAGGATTAATTTAAATTCGAGCTTATTCTACAATTGCGTAGCGTAATAATTGTAAGTAGTAGTTGTAGTTGTAAGAATGAATCAATCACAATGAAATAAGATAAACACCCTCGTGAGCGGACATGTACTTATGTCTGAATATTTACACAAAATTTATTATTATTAATCTCATATGCTTTTTTTATTACAATATTATAATTTAATTGTAATTATAATTTATAATTATAATTTACAATATTATAATTTAAAGATCACAATTAAATTATAATATTATATATTAAAAGTATTAAAATTAATAATAATATAAATAAATATATAAAGTTTTGTGTAACTGTCCGGACATAGATATAGATTCAGTCATTCTCTGGGTCGTTTTTCTTATAAGAAAAATATTTAATTCTGGTCGGTCAATTCTTACGACTACGTTTACGTAATGTAACAATCTATGTTAATGTAGCAATCTATTGCTTAACGTAGCAATCAAGACATCTCCCTGTAAATGAGAGAGAGAGAGAGAGAGAGAGAGAGAGAGAAGATATTTTAATATTAACTATTGTAACCTTTTATATAATTTAAGCGTCAAAGTGATCATAACCAATGAAATTATATTTTTTACTTGTGAAAAATTTATCGAGAAATATCCGTTTTATACGATATGGCATAGTTTCTTTGGGCAGATGACCCATATACAATGTTATCGATTCGCCGTTGTTGACTGCCGAATTAGCACGTTCGAGTTAAGTCCCACGGACGGTGGCACGGCGTGCCTCATAAATCGTCGAGCGTGACGATGAGATTCAAGTGGGCGCGGATTCAGGGACGCTCGGACTCGCATAACTAATTACACGCGAGCGAGAAACCGCAAAACCTGGACAAGCCCCGGATGAATCATCGTCCGCGTCTGCGATTCTTAAGAAGGCGACAAAGCGTTGCGAGAACCAGTTTATTTAGCGACGCTATCGAGTGTCGAATCGGCCATCGAAATTAAAATCGATCTCCACTCGGACAGCAGCATACAATGTAGCGCGTTGATTAATCGAAGCGATTATTCCGCCTGATTGCAACGCGCTGGTTGATGTCATAAGTGCCAACAACGATCGGACTTGTTGAGAATAATGATTGTGTTTGTGCGATTCTAATATTCTACCCTGTCATTAATGCTTCCAAATTGAAATATTAATTTTTATAATGTCCTCCAAATGTTTATCAAATAACGCTTTTTAACATTTAATGTAATCCAAACATAGAAAAAAATTCTTAATTAAAAATTCTCGACTTTGCATATGTTAATAACTTTATATTTGAAATCCACAATAATTAATTTAGAATAAAAGTTTGTAATGTTTGTAACGAACTTCAAAATTCAAGCAGCTATAACTTTGTTAAAAATAAACGAAATTTTGAGTTTCTAAGAGTTTTTACATATAAAAAATTTTTAGATTTTCCTAGAGGGAAATTTTCTTCTCACTTTGTGAGTCTGTCACGCGCTTTAAAAAAAAACTTGCAAAAATTTTCGCTTTCCTAACATACAAGTTTTGTTAACGTGAAAGTTTTTCCTACAAAATAATTTTTAAAAATGTTCCTAAAATTTATTGTTAATGCTTATTGCAAATTAAATAAAAAAAGCATTTGACTTTACTTGCTTGTACTTAGATAAAAATTGTCGTATAGTAATTAAAAGAAACAAAATTTTAAAGCTGAAACTTCGAATAGTGTTCGTTAATTTTTTAAAAAAACATGTAGACAAATGAAGTAGCGTTACGAACTCTTGTTTCAACCAATACAATATAATATAATACATATATGGGATTATATAACAGTGTTAGTTGAAATGAAATATTATCATATACATAAGATATTGCTGATAATAATAATATTACAGATATTAATGGCGATACAGTTAAGATAATCTCGCTTGTACAACGTGTCCTCGTCCTACGTACCTCGTCAGAATGATTCTCCCCGCATCGAGCGTCGCACCTGGCCACTCTAATGGAGTCATACTCCTCGACGTATCGCGTCCATGATGCCAAACACCCTGGTAGGAGCAACCACCACGGCCACCATTCTGCGCAGACATCATTTTATTAACTTTTCCGTACCCAGCAGACGGAATTTTATGAGACTTATTGTTTTCTTTATTTATAATATGCATATGTGGCTTTGCAATCAATATATTCTAGATGGTTGCGGCCGAGTGATCTTCAGGCAGGATAAAAGAAAAATGCTTCCATCAAATCAATGTTATATAATAATGTACATTTGACTTTTTTTGCATGACACACAATTTTTTCCGCAGTAAGAAATAAATCTCAAAAGAATTGGATTCTTAATGACTCTTTGCACTTTCCTCATACGTTTATTCCCGTCTTGCTATTGGCATTACCTCCCACGACAATAATTCCGAGGAAGCACGATACGTATGTACACTTAGTATGCTACCCGCTGCTACAGCTCTTCGAGCACCATTTAGTCCATCTTAGGAATTTATCCTTTTTTACTTGCGGACCGGACGAATGACTGACTGCTGTCGCCCGCTCCCAGAGAGATTGTGTCTTCGTTGTAACAAAAGTACGATTCATGCGGTCGCATATTCGTTCGTTCGCTCGATTGCGATCACAAGACGTTACCTGCGTCCGATTCCACGCGCCTCCTCAGAATTCTGATTGGAACTTGTCAACAAGAAGGTAACAGAAGATCGCAATCCGCTTTTTCGCTGTTCGCGTAAATGCGGAGACTGGAATGACACGATGGATTACGAGTCACGGAAATAAAATGAAAATACAGTGACGATCGTGATCGAGCATACTGTGCGATTAATGAATAAAAATTGTAAGTTGAGACTTTTGCATGAATGATTGTTAAATAGACATTTAAAATCTATAAAAAGAAATTAGAAAAACATTAAACAGTTTATTCCTATTATAATATTTATAATAGTTTTATTATTAAAATTAATTTTAAAATACAATATTAATTATTATTTTATTGTTATTTTATTATTATTATTATTATACTATTATACCTATAATGGAAGAATTATGAAGAAGATTAATATTTGCATCTTTCGTCATATTTGAATGAATTCTATATCGCAATCTATATTTGCGATCATAATTTGTAAAATCTCATCTCTTATTTCAACAATTTTCCTAATTTGCCTAATTAACACCATGTTCTTAATATACGTTAGGTACAATATCGAGATCGTCAAAAAGAATTGCGCCTGTCAGTGACTTCAATGCCCTTCTCAACAAGAAGAACGTGTTCATTCTCCCGATTGCGAGAGAGGAATATGAGCAAAGAAAGGGTTACTAACGACAATCGAACGGAAACATAACGACCTCTTAATTTTTTGTCTGCTGTCAATTCATGCGTTTAATAATCTGATCCTGGCCCGTTAATTAACGCGAATCTCTCGAAGATGTTCGAGCGCTTGATTCCAGTGTGAATGTATATACTCCCACTTATCATAATTAATTATCATTAGACTGTCTTACTTGAAGAGAAAAATCCATTATTATAATATTATTTGTAAAAATTAAAAATTTTAAATTCGAGCTAAGATTGATTTAATTTTTTAATCAAATGAGAAGAAATTAAATAAATAATTTATAATAGATATCATCACTGGTATGTCACTTCATTTAATATTAAACGTAATTTTATATTTTATGCTCCTCTTATATATAAGAACGCATTACATTCTTCTTTCAGATTGGTAATTATTATAAATTGTTGTATTTAAGTTTTAAAGATGAAAAAATAGATACAAAAGAATAAAATAGCAGAAAATAGAACAATCTGCCTTTTTTACTTTATTATATTGTTTTTTTAGAACGTCAATCGAACTAGAGGTTCAACAAATGCACGGTATTTTGCTAATTAATATACTGCTTGATTTGTATTATTAATTTAATTCAAAATTTTTTAAATTTAATTATAGACCTATGCATCGTATGAATGATAAAACAGAAACTTGTACTGAAACTCACATATTTACTTAATATCATCCTTAATATCATCTGGATTTATTTTTTAAAATTAATGATTTAATCAAGATTTCCTCTTTATGCTTATCTCGATGTTTTTCGCGAAAGTGCGCCACGCATTTCTGAACTCACATATTATTCGATATCCGGAGAAGGAATATTAGCTTTACTGTCTTTTGCAGATATTAGGTACAGTAAATGAGTCAATAATAATTTCTTTTATTAAAAAAATATTATTATATATTCATTTGAAAAAAATATTTGTATTTAATTATTAAGCGCATTTTTATATATTGAGGACAAAACACTTATAGAAATAAATATTTACCTGAGAAAAAATTATAATATTTGTATATTTTATTTATAAATTATATTGTCTTTTGATAAAAAAAACATTAAATTTAAGGTTTATAAATACATTAAGTGTTTCGTTTTGTTTTTTTTTTTAAATTATTGTGTAAATATTGTGTAAATATTCTATATTTACAGTCAGTGATACAAGAGTGTAGTCAAGAGTTCTTTGAAAAAAATCGAGTATCTTAAAAAAATTACAGTTATATTTTAAAAATATATTACATTCACTAAAATGCATTTACTTACTTGTTAGTTATAGCACTATTATTAATAATCACTATTATCACTATTAATTATAATTTATTCGAGTCGAGATATGCTTTTTACAAAATTTTTTTCCGCTAAAGTTTTAGATAAAAATCTCCAATAAAAAATATTTCGAATGTGCCAAAGATAACTGTTTCAAAATAAATATTCATGTTTGTCGAAACTTCATCTTCATGATTGAGCAGATATTTTTATTTTTTCGGATTTGCGTTCGGAGATTGGAGAGATCAATCTATCGATCGTCATTTTTATATTTGTAAAAAATTTTCAAAAAGCATATTTCGTAGAAAGCAAAGATTACAAGCTATAATTAATGATAATGGTAATTGGATGCCATAATTAATTGTAAGTAAATATTATTACATTTTAGTGAATGTAATGTGTACTTCTAAAATATAACTTTGATTTTTAATATACTTTATTTCTTTCAAAGAACTACTACTGGCTATAACGCTCTTGTACCATTGACTATACTACACTACACATATTCTCTACATAATTCTTTGAATTAGAAAAGTAAATTAAATTAAATTGATAGTTTTGTTTTTGATAAAAAATATATTTTTTATGATAAATTTAACATTTCACAATTTTGTTTTTCAATTATTAACTATCAATTTTTATATAATAAATGGGATACTTGAAATTATTATGACTACCAAGAATCTTTCAGCTAAATTAAAACGGTACTTCAACAAGATCAGCGTTTGCAAGTAATTCTTGTCAATCCACTTTAGCTTTATGCGAAATGTTTTATACGTTTTATATCGGGAAACATGGTAATGTCTTGGCGCTAATTATAATATGCTTCTAATTTTAGAATTTTATATATCAGAATAAAAATTTTTATAAGGGTTTTATTTACTTTTTTCAATTGCTTGAAAACTATTTGTTGTTTAACATTACATTTAATTGATAATACAATAATGAGACTAATGTTACAATACGTTATAAAACAAAAGATTTAATCCAAAAAATCAACAATAATCTTAAAGTTGAAACATTTAATTATAAATAAAGTTCTTTTAATAAAATTATAATAAGATATATATAGATCAAATTAATAATATATTGATGCAAAATCGTTGCAGACAATAATGAAGTATGCAAAGTAATTAACATTTCTATTTCGATCCATCATTAAATGATAAACGCTGCTGTAAATATGCGTCGCATAATCTTCAATTTACAACCCCATATCCTCCCATACGTACTTTTAAGGGTGATCGGTAGTTGTTGCCTGCGCCTTATCTTCGCGGTTAGAGCTGACGTCGGAATGCCGGCGTGCGGCATCGAATTGCTGATAGTCTTCCGAAAGTAGTCTACTCGATCTCAATTCTTATTTCGCGAATTCCTTCCCTCAAATAAGCAATTAAAGATCACTCCTCGAAAGACCAAAAAAGATAATCAGTGCGCTTTTTAGTGATTATATAACGCGACGTCACCTTTCTTAGAGGAGACGTGAATGGTGGTGCATGGCGCCAACTCGCTCGCTTATTTATATAGGTGAGCAACCATGTATAGGATATCTAACCCTCAGGTATCTATTCCGATCTTCCCAATCAGCTACGGTAACAATCCACTGTTCAAGACTAAACCCGTAAGACCGAACCGAAGCGTTCGAACTGGGATCGAGCTTACTTTCCTGTGCAGTCTGATCCTCTCCTCCTCTCCTGCTCTCGCCCTCCTGGCGCAGTCTTCTCCTACTCTACATGCCAGGCCCACACTACTTCGTTTCCACCACTCTCCACCACCACCCATCGCAATGACCGAATCATTAACTTCAGGAAGGGTCCTGGCTCGCGCTCAAGCAAGGAACACACGCGCAGGGAGTTCGCCAAATCGACGAAAACTTCCTTCCTATTCCTTTCTTTCTTTCTTTTGTCCCTAATGCATTTAAGGACGTAGTAGCGTTCTTTGACCCCCTTTTTCTTAAGAAGAGGGTTTCTTCTTTAATCTCTTAATCTTATTTGTTTCTTCTATCTTTACATATTAACTGTGGAAAAAGGCTATACGATCTTTTTTATTTTAAACATTTCTTATTAAAAAAAATTTATAAAAATGTTTATTTATATCATTTTTATATCATATTTATATCATTTTTTTTAATATTGTACAAAATAATTTTTTTCAGTATGTAATCTATATTGAAAGTTTAAGAAAAAAATATTCAAAAAAATAGAATTATATTTTTTAAGCATACTCTTATTATATACAGACAAATTTTAATTTATGTTAAGTATATATATATAAATTTTAGTTCTATTTTATATTTCATATTTGCAAAAATGATGTCGACATTTTTATTGTTTGTATACATACAAATGCACTGTACGTTCACATTAATCCATAACCTGATCGCTGTTTAACATCTTACGTGACCTATACTAGAAACATTCTTCAAAAATGGAGTTGAACACCACTCATAACTATGCCGGTCAAAACAACTTGAGATGCGTGAGATTCTTTTTCCACAGGGTAACTATTCAGGCGTGAGAAAGTTGCCAATCAACTTCCCTTACAGAAAACTTCTATAATTTTCTAATTATTAATATGTAACTATTAGCATTTCCAATTTATAATTTTCACAATAAAATCATCAATGATTCTATTATATATAAAAAATATATAAAAAATTAAATTTGTTATAATAACAAAATATGACAAGATTTATAACTAAAAAAAATCAATTAATGTCTGACTTAGCTGTATTATCGCATTAGTCTAATCATTAGTTTAACGATTTTTATTTGACTTTTAATATGTATATTTTTCCCCTAATAATGACATAATTACATATGTATAAATATAAACAAGAATAAAATTCGTTTTATTTCAAATTGCATCGCGATGTATGTAGAATAAAAGAAGGTATCAAAAGAAAAAGTCCTCTTAAGAGTCCTTCTATCTTGACTTCAGGTTTTGGATGTTGCAATGAATTCTCTCGACACGGAGTCCGCTGCATACAGGTTACTGGCGACCTGTGTGGCATGAGAACGGGGCCCGCTCTTCCCACATAATGAACGACTTCGAAGAACGGTAGTAGCATTGACCTGAATCTATTAGGGTTCTTCGGTTTGGCGGTATTATAACTGCCCGTGAATCAATCCCTTACTTAGTAACATTCTCCGACCACACGAAAACCTGGCTCGTTTCTGTCCGGTTAGAACCGGAGTACCATTGCACTGTCACTTTTCGCGGTAAGAATTTCTCGCAGCTTCCTCGTATTCCTCGAGGGATTCTGACAATACTTCGATGTCATCGCAGCATCCGTGTCTTGTTGTTAGTATCAATGATGATGTCTCAAATGCTGACTTCTTTTCATATCGAGAAGTTTTCTTCAATCTTAATTTCTTATTCAATAGATGATTTTCGAGGGAAAGTCAAAATAAAAGTTTTTTTTAATCTTTAATTAGAATATATCGGTTCTGATAACCTTGGAACTTTTCCTAATTTTTAAATAGTAATGATTTGAAATAATTTTATGTTTCATGATCTTATTTTTCACAACTTTGAAAAATTCTTAAAAAGAAATAAGACTAATAACAAAAATTTTAATGGATAATTCTAAGAATCCATATATTTCCTTTAACAAAAAATATGTATTTCTGTTAAGTGGACTACAAATTTTATTTAAAATTAAAAATTTTAATTTATAATAAAAAAAAATATGTGTGTGTGTGTGTGTGTGTGTGTGTGTGTGTGTGTGTGTGTGTGTGTGTGTGTGTGTGTGTGTGTATCTGATGCATTATTATAATTTATAGTATATGATACTTTATCTTGCATTGGAGAGGAGAGATAGCAAATTAGCAGCTAAGAATTGTGTGCTGAAATTTTCTCTATCTGAGTCTATAAAAATGTACATTTTTTTGTAAAATTATTTTTCATCAATAAATAAAAACTAATGTAGTAAAATTTTAAGTTTTGATCGCAAAATCATGATATCAAAGTCTGTACAAACTGATCGTACTACAATTATTTGTAACTATTTTGTTCGTATTGAATAATCGCATGGTTGCATTGATTTGAATGAATTTTTAATATAGTATTTCCATTAACTTTGCTTTTTACAATCTATTGTCTCGGCATATTTTACAGAAATTTCTTCTAGTATCTTCAATGTCTGAAAAAAGATTGGAAAATTAGACTTTAATAGATTGCAAGTATATTATTTTTTTTAACTGACAACATTAAAAATGAATGGATACATTTTATCGTAACTTATTCTTTTTTTTTTCACTTAAATAAAATTAATACAAATTATAGTACATGTTGGATTATTAGCTATAATTATTAATTAAGAAAACAGTACAAATGTGTGCAAAAATGTGCAGATTTTAATATAAAAATAATAAAACGTTTACCAAGTGCAAAATCCACTTCACTTTTTGAGCAACCTCAATAATTACCTCATTTTTCTCCTTTTTATACCACGCGACATTGATCTGAACTCTATTAATAAGCTTCTTGATCACGGTATCATATTTCTCGCTTTTGCCTTTCAGTTGTAGTAGCTGACGAAAAAAAAAGATCGCAATTATTATATAATGATTCGACATTTTTAACACTCGAAATATATGCATATATATATATATGAATTTCCAGAGACGGATATCACTTTTCGATTCTTGTTAAATTTCATCACTCGTGCAATTTTCTTACCCATTCTATGTCCTCTTCTTGACGAATGTTTTTCGAGAAAGCATACAATACGCCGATTAAGGTAACATTTGCGCTGAAAGTACAACAATGAAGATGATAACGAGTGTCAGACAATAATAGTAGGATAATCATACAAAAAAAGATAATTTATTAAATTTTTTAATAATTATTTTTTCAACAATTTGAAAATTGTCAAAAGAGTTTTCTTGCCAATTGTAAACTTTATTTAACTTACTAATTATTATTTCCTTCTGTTGTGTTCATGTTAAATTCATTCCAATGTTGAGTTATAAACTGTGTTGCAACGTGATGTCCGTGTGGATTTAACGCTATGGACTTTAGAGCTATTTCTACATATTCAGACGTTACATTCTTTTGTGAATATATTGTGGACAGATATCTGGAAGCAATTATTTTAATA
>Ga0157363_1007919_pt1 | contig 10083 bp, 2 predicted proteins | sample AttsexASBM1_FD_111477 | JGI IMG/M metagenome (GOLD analysis project Ga0157363, IMG submission 111477) | Fungus gardens microbial communities from leaf cutter ant in Ribeirão Preto, State of São Paulo, Brazil - Atta sexdens ASBM1 | ecosystem: Host-associated > Fungi > Mycelium > Unclassified ...
GTGTTTACGCGGTGAATGAACGGATGAAGCATCGTACTCCGCAATCATGAAAATTCATTCATTTGACCGCGATCAAAGCCGCGTTTCCAGGCCACTTTATGAATTACAGAAGATCCTACATTGATTACTCATACCTGTTGACATGGTGAAACTGGCATATTCACCACTCTCCAAGCTCGCGTCCACAGACATAATGCGCAATGTATGCCCGAACAATATGATAAAACCTACTTTATCTGAAGTGAGTTGTATTACTTGACTATTATGCAATTGAAAAAATAATGATTGCTATGTCAAATAATAATGCTTATAACAAAAAATAATTGTTTAATTATTGTATATATGCGTGCGCGCGCGCGCGCGCGTGTGTGTGTGTGTGTTATGTGTGTGTATATATTACACAAAAATTTATAACACTCTTGGGCTTTGTTGTTTGCAGGTGTTACAATCAGACTCTGTGAAACGGCTATTTAATCAACCGGATCTTATCATTAAGACGATTCCTTTATCATCACTTGAGTCTGGCAATGCATTTTGGCATAAAAGGAATGGTATAAATTCAACATCAAACCATACAACAGCATCTGAAATATCAATATTCCCTGTTGGGACAGTAGACGAAGAAAAGGAAGATGCCAATCTTCTACCTTCAAAAATAAAGCACAAAAAGTCGGAAATTGCTTTATTACCTATTAAGAAGAAATCATGTGGTCATTATCAGCCATGTGAAAATATTATTTGTGATGTGACAGTACAGCAGTACGTGGATAAAGATTGTGTGTCGCCTATGTTAGCATTGAGCATAGAAGAAAATGAGATAAATGCGCCGGTTGAAAAACACTGTAGGAATAAGTATTGTGATGCATTAAGCATTGATCATAATCGTTGTCGTCGGGCATTAATAAAGTTATATAAATGTGACAGTTCACATACATGCGATATTTGTGGAAGAACATTTAAGAAATGGATATCTCGGATACATCACAGAAATTGTAAGAGAAAGAAAGTGTATATTCATAACGATGTAGACAGATTGCATTTATTGAAGGAGCGGATGCGCATTCGAGAGTTGCAAATTTTAGAAATTGCGAAGATGAAGAAACGCGATTATTCGGATCCTAACAAAGTGATGGAGACACTGTGGAAAAATGAAGAATTGATAATTATTCCGCAAAAAGCACCTAGTCAACCAAGTGTCAGCATGACTTTGGTATCTAACACTCAATTGACCAGCACTAATGCTCAATCTATTATAAATAATTCGCAAATAACTAAATCTGCGAATACCTTTGGAAGTGCGTCTGTCACGGTTTCATCACAAAACACCATAATTTTTCCCAACAACACGTTACGTTCAGAAAGCAATGTAAAATCAATAGGTCAAGTAAGATTTCCAAATTTACAACAAAATTCCTATTTGGAATCTACTTCTGTTACGATTCCAACTAAAGCTCAAACTCAAGTTCCAGTTTCAACTACAACTCCAGTTCTAACTCTAGCTCTAGTTCCAACTTCAACATCGTCTACAGTTTCAACTTCAACTTCAGTTCCAACTCTAGCCATAACTCTAGCTCCAAATTCAGCTTCAGCTTCAACTTCAACTTTAGTTCCGTTAACCCTAACTATAGCTCCAAGTTTAGCTCCAACTCCAGTTTCAGTTCCAGCTATAACTCAGATTTCGGCTCCCAATGTTATTACCACTTCTGCATCTACTTCGATTGTACCTCCGAACAAATCATGTATCCAACTCGCAGTTTCACCTCAAACTACTACTGTTCAGCCGATAAACAACTTAAGTGTATCACCATCACACATAGTAAACACCACGGCAATTCAGCCTAAAACGTTCCTCACGCCGATACGCGTGGTACCTATAGCCAATTTGATAAGTCCGCCGTCGTTGTTACATCGCACGCAAGGCATTCCTAAGTTCTGCATTGTTGCAGAAAAAACCGCTCCGGTGACCACTTCGAATTCAACGTCTGTTCAACCTACTGTTGCAGCTGTTGTCAGTACCGCCACTGTAAATGCTCCAAAGTCTCTGATGAACGTTCCAATATCAAAAATACATAAATCGAAATTAAAGAAAAAAAAGAAGAGTTTTTTCTGTGACTATTGCTCGAAATATATCACTACTGATTGGTATTTCAAGGTGCATATCGCAAAGCACAAAGGTCAGAAACTTTTCTTCTGTAATTTTTGTGATGAATCTTTTAGTAACAATTATGATATGAAAAAACATATAACTAATCAACACACCGATCAGAAAGAACTTGCATGTGACAAGTGCAACTATACTTGCACGTCTCTTGCTGCCTTCAAAAGCCACATCCAAACACATGCGATAAGTAGTATACTTAATAAAGTAGATTCGAAAAAGCAAAAAAAATCGGAACTTTTGAAAAAATTGGAAAATAAAGTAAACCATAAGTTAATTCACAATTTATACGAAAGAAAAGTAAAAAGAATAAAATGCGAGGATACATCCGATAGTCAGAATAAACAGCAGCATAATAAAGAGAAGCATAATAATAAAAATTTATCGGCAATTAACAGAGATAGCAATGCAAAGACAAAAGAGTTTAATCCATTTGTTTCCGTGAAAAAAATTGAATCTGAAAATTTCAAGCAAGAATCTTCTATTACATCGAGATGAAGCATATAATCTATTTTAATTTTGAGATATAAATAATATATTTCGCCAAATATAATTTATTACAGTTTGTGTGAAAGGAAGATGTAGGAAAAGCAACCAAGGAATTATCTCATAACCAAAAACATTAAATATAAAATGTTAAGATGTATCTTGTATAGCACATGAGTGAAGTTTACTCGAACAAAATAATTTAAAGTTCTTTTATGGAAATGTCGATTGGTGCTTTTGAATTCGTTGCGTAGCCTAATGAAATGTATGTAAAGCTCGTTGATGGAAATATTTCTTGATTTACACTTTTAACTACTGTGTAAATAAAAACGCAACGAATTTGAATTGCCCATTTATTCTTTTCGCGAATGTAATATTTTAAATTTTACTTTTATGGGATAATTTAATGCAATTATTTTAATAAGATTAATAATATATCGATCGTTATAATTATCGTTGCAATTACCGGTAAACATTAATAATTTTTATTTACATTCCTGTATTAAATACAAAATATAAATTACATATCTATATACATATATAATTATAATATATGTGTATATAGATTTAATATATTATATATGTATATATATATATATATTACATAAAATCTATACAAATATAATTTGTATTTTCATGTCATGAAGAAGTTTAGAATGTCTACAGTAAAAAAAATTATGTATTTGTATTGAAAACGATCCATTCATGTTTTTGTTAATAATTTGTATTGAATTTTGTAACATATTCGAGTGTTAATTTAACATAATGTGATTATGTTATTTAAAAATTTATATGAAATTGATATTGAATATTTAACGTTTCTTAATGTCAAAGTGACATAATTTATGAGTGAGTTGAATAAGTAACATAAAAATAATATGTTTTAAAATGTTGTAAATTCTAAGACGAATGAATGAAATACGTGTTAATTTAATATATCATAAATGCTAATCCTCTGAAAAAATGCTTCCATGGTTTGTTTACAAACTGTGTTGATATTAATTTTTGTGTTGTATTAATTTTCTTACATAATATTTGTATAATCTTCTAACATATTCATCTTATGTTAAATTGACCCAAAAATTTGAGTGGATCGTTTAGAACGTGCAATTTATGTTAAATTCGGTATATTTTTTCCAAGTGTAAAATATCATCATTAAAACAATTTTTTATAATTTATAATTTATTACTATATGATTTTTGTATTAATTTTTCTTAAAAATAATGTTCTGTTTTCTCTTGTGTCGAATAAATTTTTTAGATAATTGTAAATAATGTTTAACAATTATAAGATAAAATTTATTTGACATTAGAGAAAATAATAGAATAATATTTTTAGCAAAGGTTAATACAAAAATTATATAATTACAAAAAATTGCTTTGACGATTTATTTCAAGTATTTTAAGCTTTTTCACGATGTTTGTAAAATTTAAAAAATATTAAACAGTGGAATTATTTAAATTTTTAGAATAACAAAATTTTATTATTTGAACAGTAAAATATTTCATTTATAAATTTTAATTATTCTTTTTACACTCCTATATTGAACGCACTTTCAAAAAATTTTTTAATTTTAATATATAACACAAATTGAAAAATTACGTAGATTTGTAATTTCTTTAGTTAACGTAACAATGTGTATAATTAGTCTTTTATTTAAATAAGATCGCATTTAACTGTGATACATTTTTCCTCACGAAAATATTTTTTTTTCTGTATCATAATTATATCTATTCTATATTCTATATATTCTATTCTAAACTTTTTTTATTATTTGATACATTTTAATAATAAAATTAAAATGTGTATAGTTATACATTTTATTCTGCAACTTGTAATTTCAAGTAAGAGGTTTCTTAAGGATTTGTTTTCTATACAAAAATCTTGTCACATAATTACAAGATACAAATCGTAAACTTTGGTGTGTTAAAGCACCGCATAGAAAATACGAATGACTGCTGCAATGTTAAACATTGACATGTATATGATACACGAAATAATGTACGTGTTTATGTATGTAAGAAATATGTTAGTTTAATATAAAGTATGTAATGTATAAGATATGAGTAAAAGTGGCTACACATATATTTATATTTTGAAATAGCCTTAAATATCAGCAGATTAAAAATTATCACTATACATATAAAGCCTACATTTTTTCAATAAATTAATGAATTACAATATATAAATTAATGAATTATAATTAACAATATGAAATACTTTTTGTTTTTATTTTGTTATTTTTTTGCATTTAAAAAGGTAATACAAAAGACAGTCTAAGCTACGCGTTACATTTGTGATATAGATTTATGTACAAGTATTCGTACTACTTTATTGTTTTTTTTTCTTAAAAATAATGTTTACTAAATTCTTTGCATTATATTCATAAAATATTCAAAAACAAGAAAATAACATATTTTGAAGATTTATTTAGTAAATCTTTCTCATAAATATGTGTGTGTGTGTGTGTGTGTGTGTGTGTGCGCGTGCGTGCGCGCGCGCGCGTGTGTGTGTGTGTGTGTGTGTGAAATCTTCTTTTATTTTATAGAACAATTTACTATAAGAGCAAAACAGTACAAAAAAATAACTTGAAATATTTTAAATAATAAATTTAAGTTTGTATGTAAATTATGCATACATCGTGAAATATGCGCTATTTAAGATCTGCTGTGCTTTGTCTTGTTGCTGAAATATAAAAGGATGGTATAATTATCATACAATTGTCATAAAATATTTTATTACGAGAACATCTATCACTTGTTGAGGATAGGAAGTAATGTTCCTGAACGCGAAAAATCAATGAAATATTAAGTGCCTTGTAAATCAAACATTTCTTTTAATATAGTCATGCTTTTATTATAGACTTGTAGATAATCGTCTACAGAAATAAAATCTGTTTTGAAGCATATATTCCGCATTTATTTTCTAAATTTTTCTTTAATATCAATTCTTTAAATATATGTTTGCACTGTGTAGATAGCTTGAAACACATGTCTGTTATCGTTATAATAGATGGTTTTTGAGTAAATCTCAAGTTAGGAAATATATTAAATTGTGTATTTTAATATAATGACATGTTTGTTTATAAAGATTACTTTATAATTGTAAATTTAATGTAACAAAATGATGTACGAAATACAACAGCGTTTTTGGCTGATATGTAATTATTTTTTAGGTTTTGGTATATTGATATCTATTTTATTCAAATAGAAATATTGTTTTCTAGGATACAAAAAATATAAATTTTATCATACAAAAAACTATAATGTAGTAGAAAATATAATATGAAGAGGATTAATAAAGATTATGAAAAAAATATCATATACTTTGTGAAGAATTAAATTAATTAACTTTGTGATGATATATTTACTGTAATTGTGTCAGGATCAATAAAATAAGTTTATTTATTTTCTCAATGTATTGACAAGTATAATAAAAATCAAATTAGTATATACAATTCGTGTATCTTCACTCCTACATTTGTAATAAAAAATTGTTAATAAAGCATTCGTGTTTGTATATCAAGTGTAAGTCATTTTTCCTTCAAACCGTTTATGATAGGATGGATAGGGATGCTAAATAACTTCCTACAGTTTACTAGAATCGTTTGTCAAACAAAAGAGATTTGAATGATATTTTCTAGCAAAGACATAAAAAGAATATGTGCCATTCATATATCAAATATGATCAATAAAAATAAAAGAGGAAGTGTAAAGATGGTCAATATCCTTTTCTTTTTATAATATATTATGAATAGTTGAATAGAAATAGATATAGATCGTCTTCATGTTTTATCTCTTATTTTTATCGACCAATTTTACATTTTTTACTTTGATTCCTAGAGCTATAAATGATACTGCATATATATGACACGAAATTTGATTAGGAAAATATTCCAATATAATAGAAACAAAGTATCCCAAACAATTTAATCCTAAGATAATCCGTGAATAAATTGTAATATTGTCTCATCTTTCAAATTAAAAGCTAAACACAATAAATTTTAAAAACAAAACTTCATTTTCCAGAGTATAAATTGGATACTAAAACATTTTGATACCATAAAAATTGCAACTATAATAAAATTAGACAAAAACTAAAGTTCATATTAAAACGATTTAGTTTAAGAAGATCAAGACTCAATAAGAGCTATAATGCCATTGAAGAAATCATTTACAATACATAAAAAAATTCATTATTTGAATTATCAGAGACCAATATTGCTTGATTATATCTCAAAAAAAGTCGATTATTTATTTAAAAATATAATTATTTAAGATACAGATAAGATAGACATAAGTTCTAATAAAATATGTATTATATTCGATCCAAAGCTTCTAACATTATGACGCTGTTGCCACGAATTACCTACAAATATAGAATATTGATAAATACTAATAATAAATACTGATAAATAATAATACAAAAATATTCTATTTTATATATATAATCTTTCATAAAAATAAATATAAAATCACAACAAAACTTACCACCATTCCTATATTGTTTTTAGTACCGTCCTTGCATTCTTCTATACTTTCATCTATGACCATGTTCATAAATGGATCAAAACCTCTCAATATTCCAACAACACGCCGGCCACCATTCAATTTTACTGCAAGATATTTTGAGTAAAATTAAAATAAAGAATTTATTTTCTACATATGCTAAAGTATGCTTCTTGCATGTCTTATAATAAAACTACAAAATGATTTTAATTATATATGCTTGCAATTAGTCTTCTTACAAATATTTTATGTTACAAAAACAAAATTCATGTTTATTCTATAAAATACAAAAAATATTCAGAAAATTTCTTTATGTAAGAAGTTATTTTTCACCAAAGAAATCTTTTAATATTCTATAAGACTACAACAAACTTAACCTTTCAGTAAGACTTATTTTTCAAATAATCTCAATCTTTCTCTTAGAGATGTAACTTCGACTTAGAGTACATATTTGCATTGTTACTTACGGGATAATCTTTTATCCATATATCTGAAAAAAGTACAGAAACATTAATATGGAAATATAATATAATAAAACAAACATGTGAAGAATAACAATACCGATAGCGAGATCGCATCGGGTTATGAAAAAAATATACTTCACTTCTTAAGCTCTGGTGGATGTGCTTTACTCATTTTTAATTATAGTAACAGAACCTTCCAATACCTGAGTACACTGATAGATATTCACAAAAATTATGAAAAATTGTGTGTAATAACCGGCAATAACTTCGTTGATTATGTTTAACCGGTGATACTAAACTATATGCCAAACTATGCCAGCCGGTAGATGCCACTGGGCGCGTTTAAGTCGACAAAGCGACTAGTCTGCTTGCCGAGCAAATGAATATGATTGGTTATTACTTATAGATCCAACCCATCACATTCAATCGCTCGCGAGCAAGGTGACAGCTTTGTCCGGCTTGCATGCGCTCACTATGGCCGTGATCCGATTTATGTTGACAACGCTCATTTGTTTTTGTTAATGTTCTTTAACATTTGACAAACAACAAGTATAAAATGATTTTAAGCGTTGTGAGCGTCCTATCTATCGGATCGCGGCCTATCTATGCCAGTAGAGGAGTTGCATTTAATTATATGATTGCTGTATTAATATTGAATTTATAAAGGTTTTATAGAGACTATATTTTAATTCCTATATTATATAAAATTTTTTGAAAAATTATAAAGAAATTATAGAAATTTTTAAAAGATTAAAAACAAACGAAAGAAATATCAGTAAAAACAAAGAGAAATCGCTACAAAGGATATGTTCCGCTTAAAGTTCGCAATGTATGCTCGCATGTATCATCTTCTTGTTTAATATTCAATGACAATTATCAAGAAAGACGAAATGATACTCGCGAACGTTGCAAATGTTAAATGAAACGCATCCAAAAAACCTGATATGTAAAATAATATAATAATATTGTTTCGTTACATTATTATTTTTTAATTAATAACTATTTTAATATTTCTAGAAGATAATACGCAACTTATAATTTATTATAAGAATACATAAATGTAATGGCGTTTGATATTAGTAGAAGTGAAAGAAAAAATTGGAAATAAAAATTATATTGTATATATATATATATATTGACGTATGATTCCAAGTATGAATGCATAATAAACTATCTTTTCGAAAGCACATATATTATTATTTTTAAATATTTTTCAAAATAATAATGTTTTTCTTAAATATTACAATATTTGTATTGATGCAAAAATATGAGTTAATAGAAACTGTTAAAAAACTGTATCATTTATTTCCTTACCTTGGACTTTTCATAGAAAATATTCCAGTCAAAGATAAGGAATACCATAATTCTAGCAAAGGAAAAAATAACGTTGTTCAATCAGTGCTTATAAAGGTATTGAAAAACACAGAAGGCAATATCTCTGTCCATACGATTTATGGGATCGTAACTTTATTTCCTTTTCTACAACATTGGTACAACATGAAATGAGCGTGTCGCTCTTCGAGATAATTGTCGATGAAGCGTCTCTGCGTTTTCTTACGTGTCACAATTGCGCGATCCCGAACATCACAACGCACGATATGTGCGTGTTCTCGTTTCGTCGGATACATCTCCGTTATCGCGCCGTGATACGAGACACTATCGGTATAAAATACAAGTACGCATGTGTTTATAAAAGTACAACATCAACGTCACTTCGATCGCAAGAAACGATACTTCCCCTCATACATCTCAGAAATGATGGCCACGCAGAATAATGAACCCTCGACAGTTCTCGTTAATGAAAAATAAAAGAACATTTAAGAGAAGAGGCTGACATCAAGATTGAGCTTAGAAAAATTCCAAGGAAAATTTTTTCTGGATTGACGATGAATGGATTTTTCGTGCAATGTAAATAGAATTATGCTATAAGAAAAATGAGACATATGTCATTTAAGGTTTTTAATAGAGACTGTATTTCGATATTAAAAGCATTTCATTATCTTTGGAAAGGAATAAATATATAATTTCTTCTCGATGTTGTAAAAAAAAATTGGTAATATTTAAACATTCCAAAAGAAATGTGAAACCGGGAAGATCTTTGTGGCGTTTCTTATAATTTCTTTGGTCTACATAATGTATTATATCATAATGTATTATATCACGGTGTGACATTTAGAATTATAATATTTTATCGATATATCATATGCGTGTCCAACAACGTATACATCAGAGTTTAACAACGTACATGAAAGCGATAAAAATGAAAGCTTCGTAAACTCCATCTTACATTTAAATCGCTAAATAGCGTTGTCCGCTCTTCCCATCTTTCTAAATCTTATTAATCAATAAGCTGAAAAACGGACATCGAAGCGAACGTTCGCTACATCGATTTAATTCGATTTAGTTCTTCAAAGACGCGATTTTCAATTCACAATTAAAAATCATTTTGGAAGTATGTGAACATCA
>Ga0157363_1007920_pt1 | contig 10083 bp, 8 predicted proteins | sample AttsexASBM1_FD_111477 | JGI IMG/M metagenome (GOLD analysis project Ga0157363, IMG submission 111477) | Fungus gardens microbial communities from leaf cutter ant in Ribeirão Preto, State of São Paulo, Brazil - Atta sexdens ASBM1 | ecosystem: Host-associated > Fungi > Mycelium > Unclassified ...
AATTTGAAGAGAGATAATAAGAATATTAAAATTAAATTATTTAAACATTTATGATATATTGAGAACGTTTTTTCTTGGCAGTACAATTAATATTAATAAATGTAAGGAATACATCAATGTATTGTATGATACATAATGATCTATAAACGTCTTATTACAACAAATTCTTCCTTTTAATTATATCTATATTTATATTTTAATAAATTCATAGTTGAATTATATGTTTCCATTTTGTTTTCAGGCATTATATTGTCAAAATAATAAAAGTTTCTTGCATGTCGATCGATCGATTTACATGTAAGTGTAAAAGGTCAACCAGCGAAAACCAAAATTCTGGCATGTTCTATAGTAATAATAACACTCATACACCTCCAACGAGAAACGATGACTCTTACGATTTAGAGCCGGTTTTTCGATATTTACAAATTCCTTGCATTTCTCGTTCCATCAGTAAAACAAACATATAAAATAAATAGAAACACAATATATCAACAAAAACAATAATAATCGCGCCAATACAAATGTACACGTGTCTCACGATGCGGTCGTAGGTGATCACGAATATACAGGGGAGAGAATGTGACACATTCCGAAATTATAACACATACGAATGAACATTCTCCGACCGAATTGGTCGCGACGTATCATGAAGGAACGCGAAGCTCGATCCTTCTTTGTGTCCTTGATGAAACGATCGAGACTTGATCATTTGCCTCGAACAAGCATAAATTCGACAGAACATCGGACTTACGATTGACAGCTGTTAATGAAGAGATCATATATGACCTCGTGAGCATTATTCTTTCTTTTCCTCTCTTTCTCCTTTCCTCTCTCTCTCTCTCTCTCTTTCTCTCTCTCCCTCTCCCTTCCTCTCATTCTCTCTTTCGTCGTCCCACCAAAATCGCAGCTCATTATCGCCAGCGATTTTTGTCCTTATAATAATTGTATATCTCTGTGACTATGTACAGTCTATGGACAACACGCATCGCACTTTTCTTTCTTATAGATTCGATTATATTATATAAATATGTTGGTATACTTTGTGACTATATTTTATCGACAGTAGTAAGAGTAATGGTAGCAATAATGACGATTGAATTAGTCGCTAAAAACGATCTGACTGGTTGTAATAGTTACAGTAATAGTAATAATAATAATCATAATGATGTGATGATGATAATAATAATAATAATAGTGACTAGCTGGTAAATAGTCGATAAATTGATTTATAAGTTTTAACTTTTGGATTTTCATCAGAAGAGAAACGTCATTGATGGACGTACCTCATAAAGTCGCGCGCTGACCTCGCTTAAACGGTAACAGTTACACAGCGTTAAGTGGCAAGAATCCGATATACAGCTAAATTAATCATTTTTACACGATTTATAGAGCGACTTAACCATCAACCTGTCGAATAATATATAAACGCAATTTCTCCCGTTGTGTGTATGTACATAAGCGGCGATAGCGGCCGCTATTAATCATGATACTTGACGCAAACATCGTTATGTACAAAAGATATATCGTTACGGGGGCCAACGTCGCCCCGTAAACATAGTCCGTTTACTTCGATTGCCCCAATGGAGTCGTCATACCGGTGCGGTGGTTAGATGCCGTTATAGCGTTTCCTAAGCAAGCCTACGAGCCGGTCGGCATGCTCGACCGGCCACGACGACTTTCACTGACAATCGTCACCCGATCGTATGTGCAATGATCGCAAGGTTGACGTCGCCAAGTGACGTAGTCCGAAATTCACGCGAGCGATGTAAGTACACACGTAGATACATATGTGACGCACGGCCGGATTCTCCACAATATCCGGATGAGTCACACGCGTCACGAAGCCGGGTTTCTCCTAGGTCGATAGGCCGATCCGCGGTGCTCAGTCACGAGCGACGCAGTTTTCTTTCGTGCGCCCTCGTGTCGATTTATATGTGTCTACATTTTCATGGGAACTGGGCACCGTTCTCTCGCACCGTTCCGTTCACTCGTAGTATCCAGAACGAGAGCGGAACGATTTGCGATCCGCGTCACGAATACGCCAGATCGCTTAATCGCGCGAGTCCCAAGAGCGACGCTCAGTACCAGATCGTCGATCTTTAAGGATGGTCTCAGATGGGTGTCGGCAGGACCGTGAAGTCCTGCAGGGCAGTCTTCACCGTCTCATAAATCGGCCGATTGCTCTCGTCAGCGCAGTAGCCGTCGGCGGTGCACAGAGTCTGCAACTTCGTCAGGTAACTATCGAAGTTCTCATGGCCTATTTTCTCTTGCGGTCCGCCCGGGGCGTTCGGTATTCGCACTTGCTCCAGCAGAGTGATCATGTTGTCGCGTAGTGACTGATAGTACTCGGTCAAATTATTATTACGTTGAGTTATCGTTGTCGTTTCCTGCAAAAAGAAATGACAGGGTGCTTTTGTTAGTCTAGGTGCGCAAGATGTCTGTGAAAATATATTATTCTAGAGTCACTAGTTTCTAAAGCCATCACAGAAAGTATGTTCCGACTTATGCATGAAGTGCACGATTTTATCGTTCTTTTCTTTATTATTTGGTGAATAGCAACAACAAATGATGCATCATGCGCTTCATGCGTAATTCGATACGTACTCATCATAGAACTGATAAATTATTCTGCTAGGAAAATTTAAAATGAAATATTCTCAAATTCTTTTTAATATGCGAAATAATTCAGTAAACAAGCTAACGTTATTTTAACACATTTTGAACAGTGCCTATTTCTTCGAGTCCTTCTATTTGCTTTTACTGTACTTTTAAGTTAGGAAATTTAAAGAAAATTTTTGTAACGTTAATTTGTTTGCTGGAAGATTGATCAACTACCGATTAGTTCACTAATACCAGCATATGGTTATAAATAAAAAAAATTAGTTAATTTAGTTACTATTAATATATTATTATTATATATATATATATATATATATATATATATGTGTGTGTAATAAATTTTCTATAAAATAATATCATGAAAAAAAATTATTTAAACAACATATAACATTCTAAGATAATATACATTATCTTAGAATGATATTAGAATTGAGTAATAATTTAGCTTTCAAAATGAAATTAGATTTTGCGATTGCCAAAGCGATTAGCTTAAAAGCACAAAGATTTGTCTAAAATTAACAAAGTTTCTATTTTTACATATGCAATTGTTTGTTATTTAATTATTCGACACACGGTATACTACCGACTGAGCAAATACTGACCTTTTCTCCCTGCTTGAGCTGATTCTCCATGGCGGTGATATCCGAGCGCAAGCGCAAGACCTGCGACTCGACCCGGGCGTTCTCTCTCTGGAGCTCGGTGATTTCAGCCTCCAGTGTGTAGAGATCCTCGCTCTGGACACCGGCGGTCCCGCTACCGCTCGAGTTACCCTGACCCGTGCCTACCGCACCCCCGTGAGCCGGACCACCGGCTTCCAACCCTAGAGACAGGACAGACACGGTCCAGTTTGATCGAATATCCGTTTTACGGTCGAAAGAGAGATTATATCATATATTTCCCGATTTCCAGAGAATCGGTTTCACCCGCAATCAAGCGTGCACGGCGCGATTCGTACGCCCTTTCGTCTAAATGCGAAATGCGGCCCTAATATGTGATACGTAACAAATGGAAAAACTACTGGAAACTGAATGGTCACAACTTGTATTCCCGACGGAAGTTCGTACGAATTTAAATACAAGCGTTTTGGCGGGTCTTACTTTTTTTCTTTTCTTTTCTTTTTTCATTCACGATCGGAAAGCGTTAGATCGAAAAATTCGAACAAGGATTTATGGGATTTTATGCGGTACAAGTGGAAATATAGCGAGCATTTAAAATTTACGTTAAGGATTGGTTCAGGCAGCGACTCAGGCGAAGCGGTTTAGTGAAATGTCGCAATTATGCAAATCTGAATAAAATAATTTTTTCGATGATTCTACTGTAATATATTATTTTTTCTCTAACTTCGCTCATCCCGAGTCACTGCATTATAGTTTCTCGAGATAATGGGACGGTACGGTTTCTTCTGCGTATGGTTCGTGCCAAAGTGATAAACGCATCTCGGCAGAAAAGCGAGAGACACTTTGAGGCTCATTCGATCAAGCGTGTGCTCCGACTCGGTAAGAGACGCACGAACCTGACAGGAGTGCCGTGGAAATGGTATGATCAGGACAATATCGGGGTGTTTTGAGGGTAATTAGCGTGAGGTGCCATCATACCAGATAGAAGAAAAAAAAACGGAAGACACCGAGTGCTGGCGTCGGTACGCGGCGCGACATTTTGTCGCACGTGAATGAGCAAAAAGAAGCTTACGGTTGCTTACTGTGCCAAACGTACGATTCACAGATATTGCCAACACTCGGACGTCGTCACGTAAAAGTAAAAATACTGGTGTGTGGAAATTCTGTAATGTAACATCGAAAACACATAGGAAACAAGTGGCGAATACGTCAGTCCCTTACCTTCAAAAGTAACCGTGCTCCAAGCTCAACATGAAAGGAGCTGATCCCAGAATAAATCAGAATATATTATTTTCCATCATTAAGACATACGGTTGTTTGTTTTTTTTTTTTCGATTTTACATTTCTGTCTTGTACATAACGAAGGAAGAGGTTCCTGCGCGGGACCGAATCGAAAGGGAGGAAAAAAAAAGAGATGTAAATTAACGCCATCATATTCAATTCTGTTGCTTCTGTTTCTTCTTTTTTTCTCTTTTATAAGCTATTTGTGGCATCCTTTCACCGTTTCGTATCTAATCAGTTGCGATATTTGTTCGCAAACCTGGAACATTTATTATTGAGAAAAAGAAAGGGGTCGAAACGGAAAAAGAAATATTTAAAAAGGAGAAATAAAAAAAAAACGAATTCTTTGATGATTAAGAGAAAAACGGAAGGATAGGGAAGGAGATTATTCTTATTGGTATGACAGCACATCATTGCGTGAAGAGCAGAGTATGGCATAGCATGGAATTAAGTACAAGGTCTGATATGCACAAGTTTACAAAGGAAGATACATAATTCCGTATGTTTTAGCATCGCGCTCGTCTAGGCGTCGATCGATTTATAAATATTTTTTTCATATATAATATAAATTCTGAAGTAAAAGAAATAAATGATGATAAATCCCGAACGAGCGCGATGCGCAAGCATAGAAAAGAACAGAGAGCGAACTTAAACCGTCTTATCTACTTCGTAGCATTTCCTCTCTCTCTCTCTCTATCTCTCTATCTCTTTCTATCTCTCTCTCTCTCTCTCTCTCTCTCTCTCTCTCTCTTTCTACCGCGCGTTTTGATAGAAAAACGCATCTCGCGGTTTCAATTTTGACAGTTGCACGCGAGGAGAATTTTTTACGAATACTCTTTGGAACAAAATTCGATCGTTATTCTTCTTCGTAACGATTGGTCTCACGCACAGCGTAACTCTGACAATATTATTCTTCGATCGTTAAGTATTGACAGCCGGAGGCGACATCACAGGCAACTCGATCCTCACCGGTGATTCCTCTGCTGTACATGCTCATATTATCCTCCGGTTTCGGTTTCTTCACGGCGTGGCTGGCTATCGGGCAGCCCGATAAAGACCTGTGGCTGTGGAAGGAGCCGTTTATGTGACCGAGTCCATCGCATCCAGGTGTGGGGCAATTGACACCCTCGAACTTCATGGCTGTCGCGGCAGCCACGGCCGCCTTGTGCTGCTCGACTGTGCCGCCAGACTCCAACACTCGCATCTTATTCCTGTTTGCAATTGGACACCCAGATGCACTGCAATAAGAAAATGAAGATATATAATATAGGAAATGTATATACACAAATGAATAAAGACTTATCGATTTCAAGAACTATAATTATAAACATTAAAATAGGTTGTATATTATCGACTCAATCTAACTTCCTTTAATAAATAAACAGTAATGTGACCACAGCAGATTAAAACAATATTTTATACTTAAGTTACATTAATTTACTATCATCCAATTTATTATCAAATTACAAAAATCATAGCGCAAATCGAAAATATCAATAATCTTTTTAATAAATTACAATTATTTAGAATGTCAACAGTTAATTTTGCGATCTGTATAGAAGCTAATGTTCCTACAAGCATTTAATTGTCGCAATTTGACACATAAGATAATTACAGGGGACAAACCTATAGTACAACCTGACAGAGAATGATTCTTTATACAAAAATAAATTAAAAGTATCCAATAAACTGTTTTGTCCGAGGCTTTGTTTCTGAGAAATTAAATACTTTTTAAATTTTTTAAGTGAATTGTCACCCTAAAGAGTGAAACCTTACTCTTAAAGATTTAAATTGACTGAAACTCTTTTTCCAGATTGGCTCAATTTTCACTTTTTAGAGATTCCATTTCAAAGAATTTAGAGAGTACACATGCACTTAATGAAGATATGGTTTGTGAGATGCTATAAACATTACCATTAGTGTTCACATAACATCTACACGACTTTAGGAAAATTTAAAATTAAAAAACATATGTCAAATAATTAAATTTTATCAATTTTATTAAAAGAAAAATTGCTGGAAATGTCCCGAATGCCATAAGCAAAATTGTGCTTGTTAAATTATGATTTATGGATTCTGATTAATATCTCTCTATTAGGGACCAATTCTCGGTTGCATGAAAAGAGTACATTAGTAAAAACAGTACATACCTTCTAAAAAAAAGAAAAAAAGAAAAAAAAAGATGAAGATGAAAGGGGATTTTCTGTTTTAAATGCCGGTGTTCAATAAAATGACATTTCTTTTCTAGAATAATTTTTATTGACAATCTTTATTCAGACTTCATAAAGTTATATATAAAAATATCCCAGCAAACACTAAATATTCCGGAAATATTCATAAAATGTTTTTAAAATCCCAAAAAAACTTTCCAAGAATATTCCAAAATATTTCGAATATTTACGAAATATAGAAGATACATTCATTACATTCGAATGTTGGTTGAAAATTTCATTTGTATATTCATTTGTATATCGTTACATATTTCAAGAATGTTCCATATATATTCCGCAAAATTTTAACTTTTTCAAAAATTCCATATCAGATCGTCCGTGAATCAATTTTTAAACAAAATTTTACTTTAAAAAATGGAGCCAACCTTGAAGCCCAATCTTTGGGCTCACTTCATAGATGAAGTGCTGCGCTTCTTATATTCTCTCCCAGGTGATTCTTGTTTATGAGTAAATGCTCTCCGCTGCGGCCCTCTGTCGGCGGAGATGTGCACTGCTCACTCGCTCGTGATTTTCGTGAAATATACACAAGGAGTATTCATATAATATTCTGAAGCCTATTCTACAATGTGTTCTTTGTTTCCTGTATTGTTCTTTGCCTATTTATTGTTTTTTACCTATTTCTTTTTCTCTCTTTTGCATCATTTTATCAACAATTGTATTTCTTACTACGTGTTTCCTGTTTCTTCCAAAGTTCGTTAACTTTTATCTCGGGCGATATAAAACCGGATAAGAAGCAAAAAAACAAGATGTAAAAAATAGCAAAAAGCAAAAAACAGAAAACAAAAAGCATATTATAGAATAGGCTTGGACATCGACATTTGAACATTCTGTGACGATTCTTTTACTGTTCCGGAACATTTAGTACATTGATAATACGAATCGAATTTTTTGTGAATATTTAACGTTAGCTGGAATATTTATAAATATATTTACATTTTACTTAATGATCAGATTTTTTAATGTTAACATCAATACAATTGAGAAAATAAAATTGATTCATTTAACGTATCTTGCAACTGATAAGTGTGTGTGTGTGTTTCAACCAATATATGTATATAATCAAATTTTTAACAAAACCTCTATATGATAAACCATACATATATTACATATTACCCAAAGCGAACATAGCCTTAATACAAGCCAAGCATAACTTTTTCGTAAAATAATAAATTTAAATATTAAATAATAATTTTTTAAATTTTGTCTTTACAAAAAAAGAATGCAATAAATGAAAAATAAGAATACATTGTTTTTAACTTCGAAAAGAGCACTATTAGAAGAGTAGAGTTAGTAACCCTATGAGTTTTCTTATTTCTTCAAAAGCTGCAATAACTTTTTGTGTTAAAGATCTAAAGATTTTCTGAAAATTAAATTTGATTTTTTCGAAAAATAAGCTTCGGACGAAAAAAAGTTCAGTCTGCACTTTTGATTTATTTTTATGCAAGAAATTATTATATTCGATTATATTATAGGTTTGTCCACCCACTGTATATACGGGAAAAAAAAACAGAAAACAACATACGATTATCCTAAAGCAAGATCCATGTAGCCTGAAAGTTTCTTATACGAGCCTTACCTGCGGTGCGACAAGAATTTGCCGGTGGCATGGCCGGACCCGTCGCAACCCGGGATTGGACATCTGTAGTCCAAAATGCCAACGCCACCGTCACCAACACCACATAATCCATCCGCACAGAGCGAGCGTGAAACGAGCGGAAACCGCCAGTTATTAGTCAGCGTCTTCGCTTTTGCGCGGAGTGTAACTCGGGCAAAGGGAGTTAGGATGCGGTTACGGGGAAGGGGGACGGGATTTCCCCTTTCTCGGGTCTCATCCGGCAGCCTCGCGGTACGTGCAATGCGGTCGAGAAGATACCTGCGTTAGCTGCTACGTGCAACGTGCGAACGCGACGAAAACGCAAATTGAGATCGCGATTACCGCCGCACCCTCAAATTGCGGAACTTGCGAGATGTAATCGCGTCGTGAAACCAAATCCTACAAACTCGGGGCGATAGCCCTCTCGCTCTTTTCGGACCTCCTTTGCGTTGTATTAACTTAAATCTATTATTTTTCAATACTGAATGTAAACTGAAAAATAATTTTAAAAATTTTTTGTCAAATCAAAATAGTTTGTCATTAAGTTTCATTTTGTCAAATAAAATGAGCACACTGCATTTGCAGCATAATTATATTTAAATTATACTTAAATGTCATTACAAATAATAATATATATTTTACGTTTGTGTATGTAACGTTAAATACATTAAATACATTTTGCATAATTAACCTTTCGAAAAATTTAGTTGATAATATAGTTCTTTCATTAGGCCAGAGATTGATATTGTTCATTAAAAGTAAGCTATTATTAGTTGAGGATATTCTTTACAATTAAACCTTCAAAGGACAGAAAAGCCATAGTATAAAATAGTGTTATTTCGAGGCAAAGACAAATTAAATAATGAGTTATAAATTTTACTTTTAAGATTTTAAAAAATAGATTGTTACCCTCTAAAATTTAACGCCCAATAAAGACCAAGACTAGTGCTAACCCGTGTTAATCGCGTGTACAGAAGTACAGTTAGAATATAGAGCGCATAATTAATAGTATTCGCGCCAACTGACCTCAGAGGCTCAGAATCTTGACCATCTCGAGGTTTACTCTTTGGCTTGTTGGCCCGTGGACAACCAGATAAACTTCTGTGTGACGAGTAATTTCCCGTGACATGTCCAGAACCGTCACATCCTGGCGTAGGACACTTGAGCTCCTGGGAATGCGCCTGGATTTGCGAACGATCAGCTCGTGGGCATCCGGAAAGGCTGCAAAGGAAAGAAGACTCTCTTCTATTTCAACGCGTTGCGAAAACGCTATGAAGACCGCGCGCTGCGTGTTCTGGGAAGACACAAGAAATTGTGAAAAACTTTGAAAAATTTATCATCATGCTACGATGCCTGATAAAAATGCGCAACGCGGTAATCTTCATGGCTTTCGTCACACGAACGCACACCTCAGAAACGTCCAACCATCGCTTCAGCAACACATCGCATGCAATTTACGCGACGTTGCCACGATGTCGTGAGTATTCACATAATCTAAGGCTGTTCTATAAAAGACAATCGATATCTCAAAAATTAGATCTCGATGAGTATCCGAACATCTCGTTCGCTGAAACGATCGAAATCATCTATGTATCGCACGAGTGACACAACACGTCACCGAAGTTAAAATATTATTATTTATTAATTAATCGCCGCTAAGATCTAAATGTATTATGTATTCATCGAAGAGCAAGAGACGTTGGCTCACCGAGATCAGTGCGTATCGGCACTGGCTTCATTA
>Ga0157363_1007921_pt1 | contig 10081 bp, 7 predicted proteins | sample AttsexASBM1_FD_111477 | JGI IMG/M metagenome (GOLD analysis project Ga0157363, IMG submission 111477) | Fungus gardens microbial communities from leaf cutter ant in Ribeirão Preto, State of São Paulo, Brazil - Atta sexdens ASBM1 | ecosystem: Host-associated > Fungi > Mycelium > Unclassified ...
ACACGGCACTAGATATCTGCCTAGATCTTTTGTTCTCGGAAACGCGCCAGATACGTCCATCTGCGGCTTTTGTTCCGGAAACGCGTGTGTTCGCCATGGTTTGGTTGTTTTATTTGCCATCCCGGGGAAGAAGTCGTAATTTGGGGAAAACGGATCTCCATTGATAGAAATTTCGTTCTCGTAATATGCATTCGACGCTACTTGATTCTATACCCGTCGATCATTTACAGCAACATGTACGTCGTGCTTAATACGATGATTTGAGTCCTGAATGAATAACACGAAACATAATGGTATTACGATAACTAAATCCTCGTGTCTTTTGTATGACATGAAATCAGTTACATTAATCTTCCACGGATTTATCTATTATATCGAAAAGAGTGCAATACTGTAATGGGAATTTCCAAAGAAAAATGTTTAATATATTTTAAGTTCTATATTCATTTTAACCCTCCGTCTTTTTTTTTACACAAATGAAATTTTACTCTCAAATTTCTTCGAAATAAAGAAGGATATCTTTTTTTAAAATATCTTGTTAAAAAATTATTTGGTAATATAATAGAAATGAATAGAAACCCCTAAATTTTTTTACATTTTTTGAAAACTTGAAAGGACAATAAAAAATTTAGACTAAATGAAGGGAGTAAAAATATGATTGCAGACGGAGAGTTAAATTCCAATTTGAGTAGAAATACATATCGCATTTTATACTGCTTTTTCCAGCTTTAACTTCGTTTAATTTAGTAAGTAAATCGGAGATTAAAGACCGATAGCAATCCCACGTTTTATGTGATGCTTTTGCTCATTACATTAGGCACGATTTACGAATCCGATCCTTTTCGCGTCGAACGGATATGTTTTAAGATAAGACTTCAATCAATCTAACAAGACGGAACAAGACTTTTCTAAGGCGGACTTTTCTTCGATCAATCGCATCCACATTAATCCCTCGATATATGAGTCGACTTCTGTTCGACTCGAGAGAGTAGGTACTGCGCCTGTAACAATATCGCTCGCGATAAAACCGTAGATGCACTTTCCAAAGGGTATTCTTTCCTTTTTTTTTATATATATATATTTGCGATGCTCGAATATGCATCATGGCGCATCGGACTATTGAGAAGCGCGATGTCAGATCGAGTGCCGCTCGTAAAATTGCGGGGGTTTATATCGATCGGATCGTTGCGCGAAAAATATGCATTTGTGCGCGCTGCGGGCAAAATGTAGTCAACGCTCCTCTACCATTGGGTGTGTGTGAGAGTGCGTGTGAGTGTATGCGTTTACATCGAGTGGTGCCCTCCATTATTAATACGCAGTCATATGGACGATTAAACGCGGGCTTGCCCTCGGTCTCAGGGCCGATAATTATTTGCGGCATAGTTCGCGTTGGCCCGATTTCGAAAACCGCAACCGGCCGGGATTTGTGCGCCGATCGGCAGTCGACAAAATCATTTTGCCGAGTCATCATCTCCGCGTTGCCTTTACTTGCCGTTCGCTTTCCGGTTGTTCGCGCGATTTCGATGCGGCTCGTTCACCGCGCTGACGAGCTTCCCGGGACACTACGAATCGGTCGCCATTGTCGCCGTTTATTTGACCGATTAATCGCGACAGCTGTACACACACAAACCAAGCGCGGCGGAGCGCTCGAAAAACGAACGGTGTTACACTTTATTGGATTTCTGTAATGACGGGCGTCGCTTGCCCGTGTAATTCGTTCGACGACCCAGATACTCCCTCGTACGCGCGCGACCCTGTTCGTTACGTAAGTGAAGGTGACGGCTTGTCGTGTAAAAACCACGTGAGTGAAACATCACTTAAGGCGACATACTGTTGCTATACCTGCTGCTGCTGCTGCTGCGGCGACACGATCTTAATCGAGAGAATCATTTTCGAACGAGCGTTTATCAAAAAGGAAATTATTTTCTTTTTCACCCGATTTTTATTTGATTTGCAAATGTTAAACTGAGTCTAAGTTGATCTTCTTCATAAAATAATAAATGTTCTCTGAAGAAATTGCACTCTGTGATAATTTTAGGTATATCTTTCGAGTTAAAATTAAATGAAATGGATAGTAACAATTTGATCTTGTTATGCGTTACAAAGATATATAATAAGCAATTTATTTTATATAAGATAAAAAAAATTTATTAAATCTTAATTGAATTGCGAAAATAGCATTACTATCAAATAAAAGCGTTTTTTTCATTTATGAATTACTTATATCTGCCTTTACGATAGATTTTGTAAAAAACGGTGGAAGAATTTGTCATCTTAATGTCGCAGGAACTTGAGAAGTCCCTGCGGAGATACTTCCGCATTTCATCTCTTAATACCAATGCGTTCTTGTCAAATTGACGTGCACTCTTAAGAGAGAGATAGAGAGAACCAGAGAGGGAAGAAGCAAGAGAGATCGTAACGATATCACTATCGTGTAGCATAGGGGCGCCTTGGCACGTATTAATGTCTCGACTGCGGAGTAAAACGAATGATTTGTTGGGGTGGCTTAAGCTTCGTTACTGTGGCTGCTTCAGGGTGGCAAATGGTATGGTACGGAAGCAACGGAGGGAATCTCGTAAAGGGGAAGAGGGCAGACAAGACTGTGGAGCGTTACGGGATTGACCGAGAGAGAACATACGCGTGCAGGAAGCGTCCCTGTGAGATGCTGCACTTTGAAGGGACAAGGATGCGATATCTAGCCTCGAGGTTGGACGAAAGAGAGGGAAAGGTAAAAGAGGACAAGGGAGGGGAGCCGACAGAGGGTTGCAGTCTCGTCTCATCTACTTGATTGCATCGCCCGGATTACAGTCGGGCTTTAACGCATCCCCCTCGGGACGTTCCTAGCGTGAAAACAAAAAGAGAAGTGAATGCGAAAGGAGCGTGAGTAAGAGAGAATGAGTGGAGGGTAGAAAGGTGCTGGACCGCTTTCTTCGCTCTCACTTTCCCCTGCCCTCCTCCCACACTCAACGCTGCGACGGGTGCTCAAGTGAAATTCCCTGAGAATAATTTTCACTTCTCTCCACTTCCTGGTGTCGTCTTCTCCTCTTTCTTCTTGTCTCTTTGCTTTTTGTCTTTATGCGTTTTTTCTCTCTCTCTACCATCTCTCCCGGTCCCTCTGACGACCCTCCCCCCCTCCCCCGACGTCATCTTCTTTTGAATCTCCGAGCTTGAATCTTTTCCCTCGACAGTAAGCAGAATCAGCCGCATGCGAATTTTCGCGAACGATGTTAATATACTCCCTCCCCTCCTTCCTCCTCCTTCCCCCTCTTCTCTAAATGAGGCGAGAGGAAGGAAAGTGGCAGATAGAGAGCGAGACTGCTTCTCATCTTCTATAGGGTTACGAATTTGAGCCGAATTGATTTTGCGCGTAATGAGCTTTCACGCTTTTAGGCGGCGCGACAGCCGCTTCAAAGCGAATCGTGCACGGGCTATAAAGCTGGATTCGATTAACTCTTCGGGGTATGGTTGTTAAAAAATTTCGAATAGAGCTTAAGCAGATAAAACTTTTGAACTTTACGCTTTTTCTGTTAATCAATACCATTCCTTGAACTAATCTCATAGCATTTATTTATAATTGATTTAAATTTCTTTGTAGGCTTTTTCTTAAATTGTTTATACATGGAAAACATTCGGGCACAATTAAAAAGATACGCGTTAATAAACTTTTATTATTACATATTATTATTATATATAATGGAGAACGTTGTGCAATATATTGAAGTCCGTGCACGCGTTGTCGCGGGATTCAGGGTCATTTTTATCGAAAAGCTCAGATTCGCTTTATTCTATACCCGCATTCCATTCGACGTCGTATTGCGTTTCAACGATGCGCATCGATCTCGCGTGATACCTCGACGTCGCTTCTTCGCTTTTCTCGCTTTGCATCGGATAGAATTATTCCGGACGTGCCGAATGTAGTATGCGTCTTGCGACATCGCTCGTGTGAGCAATAGCGCCGCGATTTCGATCTCGCCGTCCTTTGAACGTCGCGTGGGGACCTTCGCGTATTCGATTGCCTATGGCACGCGTATATATATATATATATATATATATATCAGCTCGCGCAATAGTTGACGGCTTTTACTCCAATTTAATTAATTTCTGTGGTTATGTTTAGAAATTCACTTTAACGGGCATTAACGGGCTTGCGCTCGCGTCAGCTCGTCTCTTTCAAGACATAACGCGTGATTAATGCGAACGCGCGCACGGGTATTAAGCTCGATGAAATTTTGAAAGCTTGTTCCGGACGATATATCTTTCCCGATATTGCCAGACCATGCGATATTTTTGCGAGAAGATCCCTGTGACCTCGTCCTGCAGGGCGCATTAAAGATCCTGGATCTCGCCGCGCCTCGCTGGCTTGTTCCGCAGATATAAACGTTTCAAACGGCGGGAATATCGCTAATCCTATTGTAGATAATTTATGATGGTCTAATCGTCTAATGAATACTAAACGCCCTCATGCCCCGGCGAACTCGCAACAGCAAAGATTCGGCCGCGCTAATAATCTCATTAATTCGTCCGAGTTTCGCGCGTATCTCGCGCATTTCTCTGTATTTATGCAATGAGGAAGCAGCCGGCGAATTTAGCCCATAAATCCATCGAGAACTTTCTTTCCTATAACAGCACGTTTTGGTTTGAAGGGAATGCTTAAATTTATTGAACAGTGTTGCGTGTTTGCTTTGTATCACGAAACGTTTGTTCCGCATTCCTGCACGTTTATAATACATACGAAAAGCTATATAAAGAATATTGCTTTTATACGCGGTCATGTTGCATTCCAAAATTAGCTAAATGCTTTAATTCTCTCATCCTTTTAATTTCTAATTGCGAAAGCATTTAACGTCGAATATCAAATAGCAATTAGGGAGTCACTGTAAAAAAACCATGTATGAAAACCACGAGAGAAAGAAAATGATGAACTCTCAATCTCACTGGTAAAGATTACAGATATTGTTCAAAACGTGTATAATCGCCGAATACGATCTCGAAAGAAAATGAAAACGTTTAGTTAACCTCCAATTAGTGTTAACCGACGCCGGAGGGATTGGACGGCCAGACTGCGTATTCGAATTTACGGGTAACGCGCCGCCGCATTTCCCTGTATCCCACTCTTCCCACCCTTGTCCCCGTAGCTCCCTCGTCCTGAACGAAGAGGATCCTTATCAGCTCCCTCATCCCTCGAGCCCAGGATCCCTGTTTCGCCGGCAGCGATGATTGGATCATTTTGCATAGCGTGACGTAGTCGACGCTTGTCCGACAACACCATACATGGCGGCAATAACGCACCGCCGTCTCGTTTACTGCCCTTTGAGTGGCCGTGAAAGGGCGAGGGTCGATCGTCATGAAGCTGGTCGCGGCAACCATGCAGCCTTCTGCTTTCAGACACTTCCACCAGCTGTCGCGAAGGGCCTTTCGGCGACCAGCTTCATCCACGATTTACTCGCACGCTCGACACGAGCCACTTGGCCCTGCCTTTGTCAAAAATTAAGCGTTTCCTTACGTGAAAGATTCCATTGAGTGACTTTATACCTGCGGGACCACAATTTGTCTGAATTTACAAACAGCGCAATTTCCTTCTGCAAAATATATTGATATATAATATAAAATCTATTCGATTATACATATATATCTATACAATTACACATATCGTTATAAATATATTTGCGATTATATCAAGTCTTGGATAAATTTTTGAGAGACTATTGCAATCATATATTTGTTACAAATCCTTAGACATATTTTTTAGAAATATTTTTCTCTTACTTCAAGAGTGACACAACTAAAAAAAATATATTTTTGTATTATTATGAATGAGTTAAGTAAAAAGATTACTCTATCAATAATCAAGACTAAACTAACTTAAATTCTGAGTCCACCAAATAGCTTGTGTTACTCTTAATAAAGTTTTTAAAGAAAACTACAAGAGTGACACATTTTGAGTTGCGTCGTTTTTGTAAATAAAAAGTAAAGTCTTCTACAGACATTTCAACATTTAGAGTTAAGACAGTTTTGGTGATTAAAGTTTGAAGAAGTTCTGTTTTGAATTTGGTCATTTTAGCTGATTAAAGTAAATACAAATAAACTGTGATAATATTTCGAGGTATGTTACTTTTGATAAATTAGTCTGAATTTGTCATAATTTTGTAGAATATCTAAATTGTCATAATTCAAAAAAAAAAAACGTTTTTTCCGAGTTGTAAGATAAAAATAACAAAAATTACAATCGATCGTGTTTCTAAGAGTATATTATTTTTTTGATAGAATATTCTTTTTATTGATATTATTTGATTAGTCTAGAATTTTCTATTACATTAAAAAATAGTTTTCCCTCTTTTCTGAAAAACTTAATTTTTTAAATAAATAATTATGATATGAATTTGAACCGATGAGAATAAATTTAATTACACAAGAGAAATCCTATATTAAAACGGATCTCAATGCTTGAATATTTCTGTGTGAATTTATATACATATATGTGATTTTATCAACCACATCCCAAAATCTTTTTCGATCTTGAAACACAATCATGAACAGAACCAGATTAATAATATCACTTATTATCAATTATTAATTTGACAGGCAATTTAATAATTTTTAATGTTATAAGTATCTTTATAAGAATATTAATAAATTAGATGGTAACAAGAATCGTAAATTTGCGAATAATTTATTGCGAAAAACATTGCCTTTTTGAATTGTATTACTTTCGAAATAAATTACATTAATGAAATAATTTCCTTAAAGCACAGTAGTATATATAAAAATAAATGCTTTCGAATTGTTATTTAATAAAAAGACTAATGCATATATTTATGATAAATCAACTGATTATTGAATAGATCAACTACATAAATCACACAATGGTTCTATTTATATTCAGCTACAAATCAGCACATAAATAATTTCTAGACAATTATATATTTTTTTATCGAGTTTAATCATCTTTTGTTCTTAAAATAGATATGATTTTACTACTGTGATTTAAGATTTCTATCCGAACTAGCGACCTGCTTTCTCGATGGCGGTTTCGCGCGAGACTCGGTGTGTCGTGCGTGCATAGGAGCGATAATGCATGATCTCGCTTAACGCCCCTAGAGTGTCGATAGGAATCGCGCCAAGGATCGATTGTGTCACGGGTTCTCAGCCGCAGCTGTGTCCACGTGTAGACGCCATTATAACAGCTGGTGCAAAAGCTCGCTTGTGTAAGCACGCGCACATACGCCTAGTTGCACACGGTAACTTATGTGACAGATGCAAAAGAGATTTGATTATTGAATCGGCTTTTTTTCTCTCACAATCGAGGGTGCATTCCACTTGACGCTCATGGAATCATCCTTGTTGTTTATCAAATGTTAAATGAGAACAAATAATGGTTACATCAAGCATTGTGAGCATCAAATAGAACGCAGTCGGACTTATACTGCAATTGTGCATATTTATTAATCTTAATTTGAGATATATGATTTTAAGCGAGGCCAGCTTCAACGCAGTCACGTTGCTAATACGATGATCCTCAAAATTCCAACGGCGTTAGACTAATATTTCATATTCACCGCCTGATGGCGAACTTCCCTAAACTTTTGGGAAGTTCGCAGAAGTTTTTCAAGACACATTCGACAAATTTATCGTACAGTACATGAAATATTAGGCTTTGATACTCTTGAAAATCATATGTCCGTCAATATCTCGCAACTAGAACAGTCATAATGCCATTCTAGATGCAGAAGAAAGAAAATCGTGCTTCCACCTCGAAACCGCCAAATTGGCCTCTCTATCTCAAAGCCGCAGAGTTGGTCCTACTATTTCAAAGCCGCAGAATCGCATTGGTTGGCTCTTCCACCACAAAATGTTATCGTTTGTTCTAGTTCCAAAGTATTAAATCCATTATATCGTTTTAATCTTAATATATAGCTTCTTATTATACATGTTACATATTTAAATAGTTCTGCCTTTCGATTTATTTTCTTTATACTTCTCTTACGTATGTAATAGCGTATACTCTATATCTGTACTATTATTAAATATACGTTATCATTGCATATGAAATTAATATGATTTCCTAAAATTTCATTCATAAACATTTTCAGTCATTTATATCTCGTAATAATAAGCTTATTGCCTCGGACAAGTCGGGATAACTTTTCCCTTGCCGTAACTTATCCGGATGTCATTCCCCATTTATTCGAAGCAACACAACCGCACAACGTGCCAGTTCTCGTCATTCGGCCGGGAAAGCCCCGGCTTTCGTCCGGGACAACGTGCCCGTCGTCATCGTCGAAGGTTTGGCCCGGTCTTGGGTGAAAGATCTTATCGACTAATTGGAGCAGCGCGAGAGAACGGCGATAGAGGAGGATTCCCTCGTGCGGTGTCTCCTCAAGTTTAATACAACGCCGGCGTCTTCCCATCTCTCGGGAACCGACAGCTACCTAATTACGATCTCTCCTTTCCGACGAGGGGGAAAGAGATAGGAATGAGTAAAGAGAAGGGGAATCAGGCAGGGCTGAATTGCTGGTCCGGTCAGGTACGATGAGAATTGTTGCCGCGCATCGACGCGCGCACACAACTGTCGCTCCTGTTATCGTTATCACGACACCCCTTTTTCTCTACGGCCGAGCAAAGGACTCCCGCTAAGATCTTATCGATTAATTAGAGGCTCGATGAAGGGTGGTTGAGGGTAGAATGAATTCTCCAGCATGGGCGATGCGGTTCACGCTTTTAATATGCCTGACTCATGCTGCGTTTTTTTTTTATCGAACAACGCCGCGCGCGATAGATGTAATATGATTACGCCTCCTTCGTCTTGGATCTTGAAAGAAATTTTATGCGAACGATCGCATCGATTATGCAAATGGAGAAAAGAAGTGTATATCGGGACGAATTAATAGATAAAGAGCAAAAATGTAAGAACAACTAAAAAGATAAGATGATAAATTATAATAGCGAATTTTCTTCATTGTTGACAGATTGATAGATAAAATTGATTGATAATTAAAATTTTCTTTTAATAGATTTAATATATAACGCGTTGGTAGTTTTCTTGAAAAATGTAACAGATTAAAAACCTCAAATTTGTAATCTCCGCAATTCCTAAAAGTTGAAACATTTCAAACTCGTTAATTTTCAAATGGTCCCTTCATTTCGCCATGTTATTGTCATTTACCAGTAGCGAACATGCGATCGTGCAAAAAAGTATCCTGACTGGTTTATTTTAATCAACTTTCCATGCAAATATTCTACTAGGGGGACGAAGCGGGGATAAGCTCAAGCGGGGAGTTTAAATCCCCGGGCATGCGAAGGGAAAGAGTTAAGCTTCGTTAATGAACACCCCACGAAACTCTATAAAGCTCGCAAATACCGATCTTTCCATTCCTCTTTTTTCTTCTCTTGTTTCGATTGTGTGTCGCGGTTTAGTTTCTTTTCGCGAACGCGTCCAAGTGTACGTTTACCCACTGACATCGCGGACGCGCTTTAAACAAACAAACTTTAGGATTATCTCGGGGGCTCTGGGAATTTGCTCTACACGTTGTTTCTAATTCTATACGCTTCCCTGGGCTGAGGATAGTTGCGTGCAAATAAAGCCGCGAAGTGGATAGGCGTACAGAATACATGCCGGATATTGAACTAGTTAGAAACCTGCGTTCCCGTACTTTTTCACGTCTCTTGGAGTGCGACTCTCTACAAACTGATGAAACGTGTACGAATCAGAAATAGAAAAATCGCAGAGCGATTCACGAATATACATATTATACATTGGGAAAAGAGTCTAGAAAATAATCTAGAAGAGTCTAAAAAAAAGACATATTAATTGGAATTCTAATTGAAATAAATTGAAAAAAGTTGAATTCTAATTGATACGATCAGAATTTTTTAATTTGTTTATTTTTAATTAGAAATTTTTCTCAGTGAATAATTTCAAAAGTTATTTGTGGATATTGTCATAAATGTAGAATTATCGTAGATGGATATTCCAATTACAAACTGCATAAAAATAATGCGATTAAAAAAAAATCATATATTCGTATATCTCTGTAAGTATTGTTTTTAAGACTCAGCCGTAATATTATAATTATACATCATA
>Ga0157363_1007924_pt1 | contig 10079 bp, 6 predicted proteins | sample AttsexASBM1_FD_111477 | JGI IMG/M metagenome (GOLD analysis project Ga0157363, IMG submission 111477) | Fungus gardens microbial communities from leaf cutter ant in Ribeirão Preto, State of São Paulo, Brazil - Atta sexdens ASBM1 | ecosystem: Host-associated > Fungi > Mycelium > Unclassified ...
CGTCGCGCTCGAGACTCGATCGTTAAAGCATGCAATCTCGATCGATATGAAAACCCTGATGTCGACGTAACAATATCAAAGCGAATCGAGATAATTAGCGTTTGTCTCCCGTTTATAATTGTTACGGATTTACGTGGCGCGGTGTCTTCGCAAAACGTGACGTTTCCAGTCGTCCCTTTCCGACCCTAATCGAGCGTGTTATTTCAATGTCAAAGTGACAGGTGGCGGGACGTAATCGAGGTAAAGAGATACAAAGCAAATAACCGGTGGTTACTGCTCGCTCGTCGAGCAAAACGTTATGCGCTTTTATATATTTCACGTGAGTTAAAAGTTCATTTTCTCTCTCTCTCTTTCTCTCTCTACGATCGATCCAACTAATGTTCCGCGATGCCAATCCGATCGGCGTAATATGCTAAATAAATGGCAGCAAACGCGATTTACATTTTCGTCTCGTTTAAGCGATCGTGACGAAAACAGTCGCGCGGGTTTTAATTATGCAAACTGTATGTTATGTTTATTATAACGCTTACTATCGTTCGCGACGTTTTCTTTTTCACTTTTTGATAGACAAATTAAATCGCATCATATTATCCATCTATAATGATATATTAATGCGTTTTTATAGAAGAGAGCCCTCCAGGCTTTCTAAACGTTTCTCGACCACAAATCTTGACGTGAATTAATGGGATAATATACGTTTCGACAAGTGATTAATTTTCGACACGACGTGCTTTTGCAACTGGTCTTTACGTAATCTGCAACTGGCAAATCGATATCTGAGACACTCTGTGAATATCGCCGTAGGCGATATTCTGTATCATGATCGACATTCGTGCGTAACGTCGTTACATGGAAACGATTATCGTTTGAAGGATTACTTTGTTTCATTGCGCCGCGCCATAGCGTGTCGACGCTCTTCTCTTTGGGGCATTTAAGCGTACTTCGAACAAAATAATCGGACGAGAGTAATGTTGCTCGTACGCATAAATACATTTCACTCACGCCACGCAAGTAATAGCGGGGTTTCATTACCCGCACGAAAAAGTCGGCATTCGAGAATGCACCGGCGTAGACGCTAATTATGTATTTTGCACGTACCTGTATTTTAACGTTTTTTTATACTTTTACGTCCTTTTTCCCACGTGCAATGATCGCGCCATAATGATCCCCTGCGCGGCAACACATATCCCGTACCGTATTTCTTCCGATTAAAGCAAATTAAAATTATATGCCTTCTAAGAGAGACAGATACGTTCGAATTGCATTGTAAATTGGAGATATCTTGAGGGCATATGGGTGAAGCATGAGAGGACACCGGTTAACAGAAAAGTAAAGTTTCTTTTCGGAGCTATCACATTTATAAATTGTATAAAAAACGAAATCTCTTCCTGTTTTCGCGAGACTCTTTTTATCCTACCGACTTACCTGTACAACATAGATTGAGGCAAATTGACAGAGCGAATCGAATCAATATAATGCCGAAATTCTAAGAATCGTAAGGCTCGTAACATATTCTTGTAAGACTTGTAAGAATTTTTAAACGCTTACCTTTATACAATATTTTGACAGATAGCTTCTTAGCATAGCCATAAAATTATAAGAAATCGTAGATATTTATGAATAATCGTATCGTGTCTTACGATAAATAAAATTATCATAAAATTAGAATACTAGTCATAAGTTCTTATAAATTTTACGAAAACACGTTATGAATCTTAAAATTGACCCATTAGTTTTGAGATAGTTTTAATCGATCATTAATTAAAAATTTTTTTGTTCAAGTGAATTGTTTTGTCATGTTGGTTACTTCTGCGCGTTTCCTCTGCATCGGAAATAATTAATAGTTCCGTAATGTGCATATGATTCTGCAGTGTGTCAGTTGACGATACAAGCATAGAGATCATGAATACATGTAAAAATTTTGTCTTTCATATAAATTCACGATCCCAAAAAAAAAGACAAATTTTGTAATAATGTAATAATTATGTTAAAATTTATGTAAATTATAATTATGATTTTTACAGTGTGTGCAGTTTACTAAATCAGTCTAATAATGATCCGCTCTCCTCCTCAATTTCAGGGCATCAGATAATTTTCTCTTCTTTATTTTTCATGCAATGCGTATTATTTCGTTATTAAAACACAAGTCAAAGTTATAAACATTAAGAAGATATAATAAAATTTAATTAAAAAATTTGTTTTTTAATTATACTTTTTTATATAAATAAAAAATTAATTCAATTCGCTTCTATCCTTTACGATTGATATTTCATGCTACATTTTAAAATATCCATGAGAATTTTGGGTTCAAAATTCTCTGTCTCTACTATACTGTTGTCGGATAAAAATAGAGTTTAGAAATCGCTAAGCGCTTAGAACTAAGTGAACAAAAAGGGTTATCGAACGAATGGAGCGAAGGTGACGTAACGTGACGACTTCGACTTGTCCGCACACCATTAAAGTGTCACTCGATGTCTTCGACGATTTCGTACCGGTCTGATCGCGACGACGGCGCGAGTGAATAATTCGCCGCTGATGCATAATTGATAACCTCTATATACGGTTAGTAGTCGCGAAGCGCAGTAATGACACCAAGTAGAGACCCACGCCTAGCCCGGTCGTCGTCTAAAGATATACCCATTCCAATTAGAGGAATTGACATTAGTGATCGCCGACACCAACCGGGAACGCCTCTCGTCGCTCTCTCGTCGCTTTATATTTCGTCACTCGATTCTATCGAGCGGCGGCCGGTCGTCGCTCCAATCTCCGTCGGGGATAACGCGGAATTAATAATATCTGACAATCTCGCTAATTGCATGAATCATCTGTTCCTTCTGCATTGTTTTAGCCAAGTACGCGGAGACACGTATAATTCGATCGGACACGTATCGCATACGCAATCGTTATCTCGTTACAGAGATGGTCTAGCTCTAATGCATTCATGATGACGAGAAAGATAAGTAAGATATTCAGCCAATGTTTAATAGTTAATGTCTTTTTTTTTGCTAGAATACCACAATACGTATAATTATGCGAATTAATTAATAGAAATATGATACTTAAATAACTACAGATGTTGCTTTTATTAGATGTCATTAAAAATCGATTTATTCGTATTAATTATTTAAACAGCGTACTCTGTTCTATTTTTAAATTCTTTACATAACAATGAGATTTTAATAAAAGAAATTAGCAAAATTACGGCATTAGTACTTCACTTGAAAAAGCGTCGTCGCAATAAATTAACGAAGCTCGGTACAATGCACATTGAGGCCCGCGGCTTTGTAATTACACGGCGCTTTCAAGAACCGACAGAATGAAATACTTAAATTTCCGTTTTCCCCGCTGCTCTCGAAAATACTTAAAACATTATTTACTCAAGGCAATACCATCTCGCATGAAAATCAAGATACAACTCACGCAACGAGATAACAATACGGAACAGTAACAACGGAGCACCGTAGAAGTCGATAATGATCAACGTGCATTCACCGAGAGTCACTCCATTTCTGAGAGTTGCTACTTTCAGACAAAATGTACTTTGATCTGACAAACAAATCTCTCATTCTTGGCTTTATTAACACTAACATTAACTGATTCTACAATCCTGAGAAAGGAGAGAGTAATTAACAGAGACAATGTGTACTTCTTTTAGGAATTATTAAAGAGCGTTAATGCCTCGGTAACCAAACTAACTATCGATCTAAATTAAGAAGGAAAAAAAGATTTGTCTCTTGACTAAGACATTTTCTCATTATATCAATTTTTTTCATTAGAAAGAGATTTTTTTAAGTAAAAGCCAAATTAAGCCTACTGCTTCGATAAACAGGCTACCTAAAGTAAGAAGAAGCAAAAGATTTGTCTTCCGACTATATAAAGATATTTTTTCATCATATTAATTTCATTAGAAAAGAGATTTAATGTACTTAAGCAAAAATCAAATTAAACTAGTAACAAACAGAAAAATGTAACGTAAAATAATATAGTAAGCAATCAACGTTTTTTTATTTGCTACTGTTTGAATTATTGCCTTACATTCTCGACTGTGATTATAGCTGATTTGCTTATTATTTACGTTTTAGTACTTATATTGTTTCTATGTGCTATCCCAATAAACAAGAAACACTTTGGAATATTTCAGCAACATTATTGCAATGTTACAGCAATGTTAATAAAATGTTCCAAAATGTTTCTTGCTTACTGAAACCAGTTTTACTCAATAATTCAATTCAAATGCGAACATTCAGCTGTGAGACATTTTATTCACAAATGGCGCCTTTTCAAGATTATCTGCCGATTTTTAGATCTTATCATCAACGCGTTTTCAACTTATGCAATGATCATCTTACAGTAATTACTATTGTTGATATATATTAACGGCGCGTACCTGCCAGTCTGTCCTTGAGATGTGGATGCGCCTGCAGAGGATGCGCAGCGAGGTTCGCCAGGAGGCTTGCCCGGTGCAGACCGGCTGCCGCGGCTTGTTGTTGGCTGTGTTGAAGGGCCTGCAAACTCCAGGGTGGTATCAGCGCCTGTGCGGGCAAAGCGCTGACCGGCGCGCCGTTTGCGCCCGGTGGCCGGTGCGCCGGTACCCTTATGACGCTGCCGCCGGTGTAGATGAAACCGGGAGTGCTGAAGACTCGGAAGGGGGCGAGGAGTTCCGCTGCCGACGTGCAATGTACGGACGAGGAAGAGTTTACGCGAGTGTCGGGTGTGCTGTCGTCGTCGTCCTTCTCCGATAGTTTTTCCTCAGCGTCATGGCCCCAAGACCGCCTGCCATCATCGAGAACTCCAACCGAGGATGCTTGGTTGTTGTTATTATTATTGTTGTTGTTGTTATTATTGTTGCCTTCCTCCCAAGACCACTTTCTCTCCTTGTCGCTGTCAGGTTCTTCTGAGGAAGGGCTCTTAGGATTCTGGACACCGCTTTCGCCCAGCAGACGACTTATGCTGAACGGATGGCTACGGGGAGGATTGTTCGCCAGCGTCCTCACGCCGATTTGACTGGGAGGTGGCGAAGTGGAACACTCGGAGGTCTCCTGAGACACGTGGCGGCCATCGTGGCTCACGTAATTTTGCGGACTGCAACTTCGGGAATCCGAGTCATCCACATTGATCTCCTCCGTCGCGTCCACGTCGCTGTCACCGTGCTCCGACATTATTTCTCCTTCTCGCGAGTATTCGACTTGTGATCAGAGGCAGTGTGCTTCAAACAACGAGTGTCTTCATCGAGTCGTCATGTGTCTACAGCAAATAGGGAAGTGACATCGATCGCGACTGCGTAGGACGATCGAACAAGGGAGTGGAATGTTGAATAGAAGTGGTTGACTCGTAGAGAATTTGCCAAGGACTAGATTATGATTGTATGAAGATCGAAATGATGAATGTTTATATTTATTGCACAAGCGATTTAGCTTGGGCCACCTTGTAAAATTTCTATGCGGCAGCCATTTTGTTTCTACGAGTTCTGATACTATTTTGTTCCTCGGACGGAGATTTTATCAGACATTCATTTTTCATTTTCTTTTCTTATAAATTCACTGTCTCCGTCGTTGCTCTTTTTTCTCAACTAATTTAAGATGTAACAGTCCAACACGAATTCCACTGCTTTCGTTTATTGATTCGATTAGCCATCGGTCTTTCTTAATATTTAAATAGCAATTTTATGTCTGTCGATACACTAATTTCCGTCTTCACTAAAATCCATTCGTGAATGACGTCTTTGTTCGATAAAACAAATCGGGGACCAACAAGCCTCTTTCGAGGCTGGTCTCTCCGTCATTTTATACAGAAACAAGGATACCTCTACAATTCCGTGAGGTAACCACTTCACCCCGAAAAGAAAAAACGTTCCACCGTACTAGAAAAATTCTTCGGGATTCCCGGATAAACTCCGACCACACTAAACCGGATTCTTGATAAGTCCTTCCGATTGTAGGGTGTCAGAAGAGAACAGCTTCTCGGGTCAAACTTTATCACTTTACGGACGAAAATTACGCACGGTAGTAAGAATTTCGCACTTCGTAGTAAACGATAAACAGATCGCTCGCGCGTTTTACATCCGAACGGAGAAGGGGGATTCCCGTTCCGTTCTCCGTTTCGTTGAAACTCGGTCCCCTTGGCTTGACCGGAGTGTCGGCAAGTGCGTGAATCCGGGTCGGTCGCGTCGAGAGAGACGGGACGTTGTGAGAGTACCGGCGAAACCAGGTGGTTCATCCCTACCAGAGAACAACGAGACGCGTTGCCTACTCGCAACGTACGTATCGCTCGAACCTGCCCACCGTCAGCCGGCCGGCCAATCCCGCGACGGCGTAGTACGCCCACGGGCGCGCGCATTGGTCGCTGTTAAATTGATACCTATTTAACATTTGAGTAGAATGTTGCAGGCGATCGCCTTTTTCCTCCCTGTATTATTTATTGCTCGATCGTCGTGCCTCCTTTTTTCGCCTCCTTCTCTTCTTGCTCGCTCGCTCCGTCGCTTCTTCCTTTGCATTTCTTCTCCTATCGCGTCTTCTGCGGGGGCTGTCTTATAGTTCTTTCTCACTTTTTCTTTCTCTCTTTCTCTCTCTCTCTCATTCTCCCGCTACTGTAGACTCGTATCCTCATCTCGCCACGCCGCGCCGCATCCACTTGAGGAAGAGCGGCGGGACTTAATTACGGAGAATATTCTTACTGTTGCTCTCTCTCTCTCTCTCTCTCTCTCTCTCTCTCTCTCTCCCTCTCTCCTTTCGTTCGTTCGCCCCAGCCGTCATGTTATCGTATCATAAACGCCATGAAGAGAATGCAAGAGCAGCAGTTGCATTTCTCTTTAATTTTAAACGTACGAGCGAAACGTATGAGCGAACGTTCCATAAAAACAAAAAGTGGCATCAATTTTATTAATATTTATCAATCTCAATTTCGACAAGAAAGCAAAATCTGCAGAAGCCGTGCTATCCAATGCCTGTGTTATCCAATAATCCTTATTCCAAGTTTTCCAACGTCATCTAATTATCTTCCGAGAGATGCACGCCAACCGGAGATCCTTCTCGAGAGGGCGGGTCGATATTTCTTACCGGGAAGTTCCTTACTACCGATCGATTAGTCGCACCACCCCGGTAGGGGTGGCTGTCCGACCGCGTAAATGCGCGGGCGCGTCCTTTTATACGAGCCGGTTTAAAATGGTGACTGTCGACAAGCTCGACCCGCCATTTTCCACGTCCCATCGAGAAAATGTATATCTTTCCCCTTAACCAAACGAGGGACGAGCATTTTTTTTGTGCTCACGAAAAAGCTACGATCGAGTTCACTATATCATCCACCGCGAAAGAAGACCCGTATTTATAGTCGTTTCTGCTTAAGAACTAGGCTAAAACCAGTCTTAAAATAATACGATTTAATAAATAGGTTTTGAGATTTAATTTTTTAAATTCATTGTATCATTTTTTGCAATCTCAATTTAATTAGAAAAGAAGTTTGTCTGGAAACATAGCCTAAAAATTTTTTCTTGGGAATAGATTTATGATTAATTTTTGGAAGAAAATATGGGTATAACGATAAAATGTTAATTTTTTAATCTTATATTATTTTTCTAGAAATGTGAAAAAATAATTTAAGAAGATTATTTTCATGAAATTAATTTAAAATGCAAGAATAAATTTTCATAATAATAAAATTAAATATAATAAAATATAATTTTATTTTTATTGCAATGTTATTATAATTTCAAAAATAATATTAAATAATAATTTTTTAGTATAAATTAAATAAAGTAGCATACATATTTTTTAAATTATATATATACATTTTAAATTAATTTTTTCTAAATTTATTAACATATTAATAATATATTGATATGATAACACTTTTAACGTTTATTTAAAAAATAGAATATTTGTCGTGAAATTTTCACTATGATTTGAAGTAATGTTTTCAGTTCATTAAAATTATACAATTTTATTTTTCCTTTGAATAAAAATCTGAAAAGAATAATAATAAATTGTTTTGATCAAAACAAAAATAAATTTTATTCTTAAATAATAAGATTAATGATTTTAAATGAAAAAATTAATTAATATAGATTGTTGTTAATTATTTAATTTTATATTAAAAGAAAGAATTAAATAATATACATATATAATATTACATATATAATACATATATAATAATATACATATAAAAATTCATAAGAGTATTTACAGCGATGACATACAATTTCACGCGATTGATTCGTCTAGAATAAGAATAAGAATGAATATGAAAATTATCGTTTTATTACATTTAAAAAGGTAATTCTTTCTTCTTATGTATGCTCGCGCGAATTTAAATCTTTAATTAAATCTTAAATTACGTTTCTCAAGCTTTTGATTTAAAAATCTTAGAATGGAAACCTTCTTATTTGAATTTTAATTTTGAAATTTTGATTTAATGAGATTAAAATATCGCTATGATTTTCTTTAAGAATTTTTAATCAGTGAGCTAATAATCATTTAACTATAAAAACGGTAAAGTACAGAATGACATTTTTTAAATATTTGTCGCGATCCTATTTGGAAGAATACGTACAATAAACACAGACGAATTCTCAATTATACTTGCTGACTTAATTATTATTACAGGAAAGATAATATCCATTATTCTCTGGCCTGTCTATTCCAAACTGATAGATTGTTATCTATTTTATAAATATCTTTATTAAATATTTATAAATACAATATTTAATATAATTTTTTAAAAATAATTTTTTAATATTTATTATAATATTTTAATAAAATGAAAAATAATATATGTCATTCATTGATACTCAACAGCGAAATTATTGGGTTGTTCGGAAAGTTATTAAATTTAAATCTTTTGCGGCACAAACTTTCCGGACAACCCAATATATATATATATATATATATAAGTATAATTCCTCCCAAATAATCTCCTTTTATATTTATTACAGTGACAGTAAAAACATAATTAATTGCGCATATTAATGAATACAATAAAATAATTGTATGCACTTTGTATAGCACTCCCGATGTTAATACATATACGTACATTTTACAATCGTACATTGCGAATAGAATATCATTGAAATGTGAAGGCAAAAATAATGAAAAAAATAGCTCTCTAATTCGTTCGACATCCGTAAATATCGCAAATTGGCAAAACGAACGAGATTTCAATCGACGGAGAATTTCAGCACAAATCATAAACGGCGAATTTATGCTGCAGTTTAGGAAGCTTCAAATATGAGATTTAAGATTTAATAACGATTATGTTTATTAATTACAGTAATATACCGCAATGTTAGATTTAATATCGTATATATAAAATATTTCGCGTGCACAAACTCAATATTCAATGAAATGTACTAATTATTAATAAATGATCGACATACTATGATGGTTTTCCATTACTTCATTTACTCGATTCGGTAATTCATGTTATCACTCTACACTCTCAATCCAAAAGTAATGAGCATGCAAATTACATATTTGCTAGCAAAAAATTTAAAGTTAAATGCAATTTTCGAAGCTAAGTATTGATATTAAAATCATTATTGCCTTGAAAGATTGTAACAAAATTTTTTATATTTCATAATCCCAAATATTTTATAATTTTCATTCCATATTGCTTAGATAAAAATCGCTAAGAAATATCGCTAAGAAATAATTTCATATCGCTAAGAAATCTTATTCGTTATAAGTAATAGATACAAATAAAATAAAAATTTATATAAAATATTTGCTTGTATAAAATTTTTTAATTTAAATATATTTTTAATTCAATTTCATTTAATCATTAAAATTACACCTGCAATTTACGAACAATTAGTTAAGCTAATTGTTCATAAAACAACAAACCGTATTCGATAATGCTGCAGAGCGGCACGCGCCGCTACCTGTCGAGCCTCGCCGTTCAAATGACAATACAAAATAAGCAACGGCTCCGTAGTACCCAGTGACTTTGCGTCACCAAGGCTGTACACCAGCCAGTTCTGCCACAAATATTCAACATGTTACTATGAAATAATTGTACGTCAAAATAACTGCGTATTTTACTCCTCGCGTTATATTTCAAAGTAATTTTGATAAAGAAACTGCTGCTGC
>Ga0157363_1007925_pt1 | contig 10078 bp, 3 predicted proteins | sample AttsexASBM1_FD_111477 | JGI IMG/M metagenome (GOLD analysis project Ga0157363, IMG submission 111477) | Fungus gardens microbial communities from leaf cutter ant in Ribeirão Preto, State of São Paulo, Brazil - Atta sexdens ASBM1 | ecosystem: Host-associated > Fungi > Mycelium > Unclassified ...
AAATTGGTCTTAAATAAATTAAAAAAAAATAAATTATAAATCGGAAAAGAAAAAAAATATCCATTTTTTTTCTCATTTTTAATGCATGAATACAGAAAATTTTTTTTTTTTTTTCGATACGTAATAGAGAGACTAGAGAACCACAAGTAGGAAGGACTGTTTTTTTTGTCTCTGCAAATGAGCTGGTTGTCGGAACATGAACCAGATCGCGTTTATGACTCCATTGCGGTACAGGTAACATAACAGGTAACCACGTTTGCGACTGGTTTTCTTCACTTCCAACGGTTATTCGGGAAACATTTTGGCATTGTCTACCAGGAATAAGTAGCGAAACGTAGCGCGAAAATCGGGTTAATGGCCGTCTAAATGGCTGTGCTTGATCATGGCTGTGACGCGCGTACTATCGATCCTTCACGGTGCAATGCTTCAATGTACGGTAACGCGAGATTGCAGGTTACGTCGTATTGCACGAGATAAAATAATACAAATGACGCTTCGTACAATTGACTTCTAATGCAATTTAACTTTGCTCGTAATTTATCCATGTCTCTTTTTATAGAATTCGAGACACGAACAAAATCTATTACATTTTATCTTATATATTTTATATATTGCCCTTATATATGTTATTTTTAATAGACAGATACATAATGGAAACTGTGCATTCGAATTTCTTGATAATATTGTTCTCGAAACATCGTTCGCATGGATAGTGAGAAATTGCTGAATTCGTTAAAAAAATACTGAGAGTATAACGCTCTTTCTTGCTGTAAAAACTAAATTGACTTGTTAGACGTTTGAAGAATGTGTTAGCGGTGTATCGTGTTGTAAGCGAATTGGAGTTGTAAAAAAACGTATTGTACGGATGCAGTTCATTACGCACTGCAGTAAAGCGCATTTATGTGCTTGCTGTTACACTTTGGTAGCACCATTAATTTTAGCGCGTACAAAAGGAAAGCGGAATAATACATTTCACGAAGGTCACGTTGTACAAAGACGGTCGCATAAAGTACGTTTCGGTAACACGCGTTTACCAGATATTTCATCATTGTTCAAGTAGAAGTTCATAGTATTTGTATTTGATAGCGGACACTGCGTGGACGATATTGAGTTTTACAAGAACAAACATACTGTAGACGAAGTCAAACAATCGCGCTGGGCGAATGTGCAATTTCAGAGAAGCGCAACTGCAACTGCAATTTCAGAGTTAGAGTCAAGAATACTGGTGCATGAAAGTCGTCAGTAGTGGCAAGTGGGATAATAAATCGACAAATCTGAATAGCATCGTGATACTACAAATTCTAATTTGCTAAATAAATGGCAGTCGCGCTATCAAGAATATATTACACATAGTTTTTAACGAAATGAAAAAATTATGAAATAGTTATAATTTTTTCTATATTGTATTGTATTTAAAAGCAATATAAAAAACTTGGCGGTGATCTTTGGCAAAGAATCTGGATCAAAAATTAGGTATTTCAATGATAGATAAGTTTTTAAAAAATAATTAGATAAGATAAAAAATTTTATTTAAACTGTAAAATTGTATCGTTAAATACAAATATTGATCTTATTGAACTGTTTTGTGTGCGTATAATATTTATTTTTATACGGAAAGTATAAATTTCAATTTCATTCACTTCTTGCAGAGTTTAAACATCTAAGATATATTCTTAAAATATTATTATTAATAAATATTATTAATAATAATTTACATAAATAGAAGTACTTTTATGTAGCTTTGTTTATAAAATAAAAATTAAAAGATTCGCATTTTGTGGGCACTTTCCAAAATTTGTGACAAAGTTGAAAAAATATCTCACATTTGCAAATAAACTGAATGAACTTTTTATTTCAAAATTAAATTAAAGATATTAAATATTTATTTTGGCAAAATGGAATACAAAACGAAGTAAGAAACATGACATAATATCGAAAGATATTGAATGTGCATTTGTTTCTATAACCTGCCAGTATATTTCGATCAGAATTCTATTTCTCTATCCATGTCTATCTACGACTATTCCATCCTTTAACATAATATCAGATTGTCATCGCACGGAAGAATGAATGGGAGGCGAATTGTAATAGATTTTGTCTCAAAATAAAAAGTTTAATCTTTTGTGTGTCACTTACTCGCCAAGTTCTCTCTCTTTGACCTTTTACTCATATATATCATATGCTGATCAATATGTTATATAGTGTCCAACTAGTTATTTCTTGCAGAAAAAAATATAAGTTGCAATTTTTTTTCGGAATTCATTGATATAGACGAACGACAACTGTGTGCCGAAATTGACGACAGTCGATTTCGGCACACAGTTGTATTTGGTTACACGTGTTCCGTTGATTACGATGGCACGATCCGCTTTCATCGCGAAACTATACAGCTGCCAATTTGTGTTAAACGAAAAGTACACGATCGATCGTGCGACTTGTCATTTGCAATCACACGAGCGGAAAATTCGTCGATGTTCGCATCAAAAGCAATTGCAACGTCTTTCGAAGAAACGTCACAAAAACCTGTCGATTGTTTAACGATTGAACAAAACGGGACGGCTTTTCATCGCTTTCAACCTACCTATAATCTTCTTGAACGTGCATAGACTTTCGTGATATTAATTATAAGAAACTATAAAAGGTCTATCAGTCAGCGGAAACCAATAATCCGTTGAACATACAAAATTTTACGGCACGTGTGACCTCCTTTTATATGTTTTTTTTTTTGCATTTTTTGAGACGTCCAAGCACACAATATAAGCTACTAATTGTAAGCTATACAATGTGGTCACGTTTTTGTAAGTTAGCCTGACATATACTAAGAACCTTGGCAATTTCTTGCAACAAAAAGATCGTAATAATGGTTGGTCACTCTCGGCGACGATGTGACGCAAAAGTGAACGAGTTGCACGAAAAATAACAAAACAGATATAAACGGGAAAGAAACGTTTATTGTCATGTATTGTAACAAATGGACCACATTTGGTCGAATCGTTGGGGTTACAGCAATATCGAAAAGCATATAATATCAGGGATATCGATAGGGTGACAGCGAATCTATAGCGAATGAAACCATGGTAATATCATTGTATGCAATAACAAAAGTGGAACGACGATGGTGACATCGACATCGGTCCATTTTCATTACAAACTGCTTTGAGAAAATTCGTAAAAATATCGGCGTTACTGATGTTACATTTATCGACGTTTAGTCCATTTCATCGTTTAAAACTTTATCCAAAGGCTATTTCATCAATTGTTTTCGATGCGTCAATAAGTACAAACCGAACTCGTTGCTATCACAAAATAAATCGCGGGAAACTTTTAATATACTACCGTGATATAAAAGATATATATATATATATATATATATATATATACACATATATATATATAGATATTCATATATAATCTGCTGTATATGAAAATACTGTAGAAATTCGAAAACTTTAAGAATATCTTTTCTCAATTCCATTATATTTTATTACGCAATATCAGAATTTTTATGTAATACCCGAACTATGCAGTATAAATGTGTGAATGTATTTAATACTACATTCCTTCTAAAAAGAGTTTTATTCTAAAAATATCGAAAATGGATTTGTATTTTATATGTAGACTTTTCTACAGACACACATACTTGTATAGAATAAATTTTAATCTGGTTATAATTGTTATATTAATTTTACGTCTACACTTCTAAACGCGTAAAATTTTGTGAAGTTTACATTTGAAAAAATATTAGATAGGCCATTAAAATCAGATAACCAAAGAATTAAAGTAATTATTCCGATATGATTGAGCCGTTTATTAATACGCAGCTATTATTTAAATTACACTGATTTGTTATTCATATAAATTGGGTTACAGAATTTCGCATTGTTCTTGACAAACACTCTGAATAATTGGATGTCCAAAAGGCCGTTAAATGCATATCAGCTCGCTCGATGCGAAATTTGGTTCGATTACATAGAGATGCTTTCGACGGAAACGCTCGTTTTCGTGTGTAGAGCCTGTCGACTTTAATGACACACATTTCTCGCGTGAGAACGGTAGGTCCAATATAACGCAGATCAAATGCGATTCGATTGTACACGTCGACGATCACGAATAAGTGGGCCTGAACTGCCAGTGATGTATAATAATGAATAACGAAGAAAAATTTATTTAGATAAATATTATTTAGGAAAGGATTTTTCCCCGGATTTTATTATTTTTATACATTTGTTTTATATTATAAGCATTTTTGTTAGTCAAAAAAAGGACAAAGTGATGTAAAGGATAGAAAAATATTTTTTAGTGACCATACACATACATTTTCGTTACGCTGTCGACATTAATGGCGCACGTTTTGCTCGCACAGCAACGGCGGATGTGCTCCTTTGTGAACGGAAGCCGCGTTCGAATCGATTGCAACGCGATAGCCAGCGCTAAGTGGAATCGAGAGGGTCGTAACGTGGCGCAGAGTTGTTCTATCGACAGTAGCGATTGATCTCACTGCCGCCGCCATTTCGAGATGATTGCACTGATTGATTGCTGCTCTCTTGTGCGTGTTAAGCTTCATCCGGCGAACTACCAGTGACGACTTTAGTGTACCGGATTCCAAAGGCCTTGTGAGAGTTTCTTTTTTGTCACAAATGCGTGTAGATGATTTGTTATAAGCATAATAGGGAAATATTTTGTTACATAATGATTATGTATGATTAGCTGCAAAATTAAAATATTTTCATGATACTGATTATTTGATTTGACTTTAATTGCGATATCTTTAAAAACTGTAGATAATTCAAACTATAGATAATTTTGGTGAAAAAAGAGATAAATCACAAATTCCTTTATAAGTTTAGCATTAGATGTAACGCACTTGAAGTAAGATTTATTCCCTGGTTTGAAACATCTCTAATTCAATAATTTTTAAATTTATGTAATAAACTGTCGCGAAGACATCCTTTTCTTTTAATTTAAAAGAAAACGACATTTAATCCATATAAATAAATTATATTAAAGAGAATTTAAAAATTTAATAAATTACGGTGAAAATACTCACGAATTTAGTGTTTTGATGAGTGACGATAAATTTTGCACAACGTGCAAATTTCCGATCGTGCCAATTTTGTGCGAAATTTATGACAATTGCGATTACGAACAAGTTCGCGAACTAACTCATTAATTTTGATCGCTTACCTATGGCGAGAATCTGTGTCGATAGTAATATAAATCGTTTGTCCATTTCATACAGTTAGAAATTTATGATAGCTCATCTTGGACACGTCTGCAACGTGACGCGTGATAAAGTGCACTGCATGTCACGGATCATGTGATGAAATTTGCATACGAAACGGAAAGATATGCTGTGGAAGCAACGTATGGGACTCCGCGGGGAAATCTGTACTCGATACTCGCTGACAGTACGATATCTTTCGAGAAACAAACGTATCTCGTGTGCGAAATATAAACTCGCGACATAATGCGGTATAAATTCTCCCTGCGAGCATTTTTCTTTAACCGCGCTGTATCAAAGTAGTAACATATCTGTAAAATTTTTGAATTAAATTGCAACGGTTACTTTTTCTACCCTCGCATAGTCCATTTCAGGATAGACACGAGCAATTTTTGAGACGAAAGCATTCTTTTGTCATGGTTGCACAACGCGGACTGCGGACTTGAATGCAGAAACTGCGGCGTAACGAGGTGAAGCGCGTAACTTTACCGCAACCAGAAGATTCGCAGCACGATAATTATTATGTACGCGCATACAAACAGCACACTCCGCGAACTCGTAAACTAATGCGCATTGTTCGGCCTGCAAAATTGATAAACGGACGACTGTTTTTCATGCCGCGATATAACTTCGGCTTAACGAGAACGGAATTGAATTTACGTTCTGCAGTATTGCGTTGCTGATTGCGCTAATTAGCGCCAGCATTCCAATAATTGAACGAAAAAATATGGAACGCGCATCTAAGAAACAATATGTGCTCTAAACATTTATATGTCAGTAGTCAATTTATTTTAGAATAAGTTAACCGAAATTATTATGATACTTAAATAATTTCTTATAGAACAAAAAAATCTAAGATTATAAGTAATGATATTATCAGATTAAAAATGAACTTATAGATCGTATGTAATAAATCTTCAGACTTTTTCAAGTTATTACTATTACCTATAGTCATAAATCATTCATTGGGAAAACACTTTAATTTCATTTTACATTAATATACATACGCTTTTCTTGTGCAATTAATTTAAATAACGATTAGGAAAACACTGAATAGTGCTCAAGACTGTCCATCAAGCGCAACAGGTTGCAACATATCACGTGCATCGGTCAATCGATAAAACCGCACATGTTTCTACGATCTCGGTTCAGATCGAAAAATCAAGATAGATCATTTATTTAGTTAGGGCAAACAATTCCATTATGAGTACATTCGTCCAATTGATATCAAATGCTTGAATACATTTTTTTCAATTTTGTATAAAACGAAATATAAATTGTTATGAACAACATTAGAGTTATTATTATTATTATTTGCAATATACACACTTCGTTTTTAATTCTACCATGATCAAATGTATGTAACGTAACTATCATAATTTTATCTTAACCATAATAAAAAGAAGTAACAAAACAACATTAATTTTATTTTCGTTGTTAATCAATATAATGAACGGAAAAAATAATTATACATAAAATAATAAAAACATTAGAAATACGCCAAAATAGGATCGAGTCTATAGTCTCTTTCTGATATTTTAAATGTTTGCACTTAATAAAGCACAAAATTTAATCAGTTACAGACAATCCGAAAAATGTATTTTCTGTGTAAATTTTGCAAAAAATATAAAATAATCTTTCCTAAAACAGAATTTCAGATTATTAAGGTCAATATTAGTTTCTATTAGCATTTAATATCCGATATAGAGTAAATAATTTGAATCATTATGAATATCTTGATTAAAGTTTTGCACAGGGAAAAGCCTGGAAATTAATTTAAAATTCACTACTTATTAAACCTTTTGGTGTAATCCGTTCTAAAATCCTCCGTTTAATATTGAGCAAACTCATAATGATCAAGTTGCAAAATTCTTAGTGCGAAAAAATCGCATGAGATTTGTTTGCATAAAAGTCATAATTATTTAAAGTATTTACATAAATCTTTGGAATTTCCGATTTAATGTATTTTTTATAAATATAGTAATAAATATTTATTATTTTTATACTGTCAATTTAAATATTGTCAATTATTGTTAAAATTAGTACATTTTATAAATTTTAAACTAAATTTCTCAATTTATAAAAGTATTTGCGGTGACACTTAAAACTTATTATATCAATTAAACTTTAATGATTTGTATACTAATTATAAGCTATACTTGAACATTTTTCAGTTTAGTACTCCGGTATATGTCCATTGAATAAAAAGCTTATCGGAACTTAAGAACCTTCCAGGGATATAGTTACAAAATTGCTACAATTTTTCTCAACGAGCTTAAAATCGCGCGGCTACTACGCGAAGGAGCGTAAACTTTATCCTCGATGCGGAGAACTGATTTACGGAAGTATAAACTCGCCCGTAAGTACGGAAACTTTCTTCGAGAAGAAGTTATCGAGAGCAATCGTCGACGATCGAGTCGGAAGCAGATGCCACATGTAATTTTGTTAGTGACCGATGTCTCTTCTCGGTCCATCCCGTAAAAAGAAAAAGAAGTCTCGATTAAAGAGAGAGAAGAGACAGAGAGATTAATAAGTCCCTTATAATGGAAAATAAATTTGATCGATTGATGACTTTTAAAGTAAGCGATAAAAAGAAAAACTGTATAAGTCAACACAATTACAGAAATAATATTACATACAAAATTGTAATCGCATACAAATCATTTCGATCCCGGTTTGTGAATCTTCTTCAGTATTTATTAGTAAAATATGAAGTAATAATTAAGTTTATATAAGAATTTTCTATTCTCATTTCAATCCATTAGTCAAGTACTTAAAATAATTAAAGCCATCACGATTAAAATAATTGAAGTCCATGATGTTAAAATTCTTTGATAAATAAATAAATAGAAGATGAGATTTTAAAAGAGGTATGATAACCAGCCATATTAGAGCATAGCATAATTACTTTTAATCATGATATGTTCGCTTCTAAACATTAATCCTTTAACTACTGATTTTATTTTATCATTATTAGTCACATATTATATCGTAAAGTAAATGCCGATTAAAAAAATCTGCTACGTGCATCCTACTTCGCTCGCGTTTTTCTGTACTCATCGCACGATTAATAATTTTCGCTTTTCATTTCCATGCATACGACTATATTGACGCGTTCAGAGAGAACTTATTTTCTCATATCCTTCGAAGAATAGATTTCATGCAATGGCAATGGGTCACACGTTCGTGGCCCCTTCGGAAGTGGGATAAGCTGCCGCTTCCAATGGAAAAGCTGTGATACACACAGATCACGTGCGCGACCTTAAGTACGAGGCGAACGAAGTTTCGGGATTTACTTTACGTTCGTGAATCAATTTATGCCATAACAAATAATATAAATTAGCTCTCGTTCCAACAACTTTCTCGAATGAAAGATACACGAACAACATTGCATCGCTAATGAGATATTTAATGTGATTCCGCGATCTCATAGCAATACAAATCGTTAGACTGATTCTCGATATGCTGATTGCATGTTTCTATCATAAAGAAAGAACTTAGCCTGTGCTTTATTTCGTATTATTGATCCATGCTAGTGACGTGGATTTTAATTTAGTTCTAATATTAATTTTTTTTATCAATACTATTCAACAGCAAGGTTAAAATTTTTATTATAAAATTTGTTCAAAAACTTGTACAAAAATTGTTCAGTGTGTTCATAGACTCATTGCAGCTGTTACCTAACGTAGGCGATTACATATCTCGGAGGAAGGGTTGAGTAATTGTTCGCGTGCGCCGGATGTATCGTTATTTTCCAACGACGAAATTGTAGCGTGACCGGCATTTCTGCTTCAGCATCGAAAGCAATATCGTCTAACACGTAGCGTATTTATGGGTATTTTGTATCACAAACGCAATACAGTCGACGATTTGTCTCTGTACGAACAGACAATGATTCGCGCACTGTTTCAATTTCCTTCGATACGGTTTCCGAAATTTCCGATCGTGAAAGAATAGACGACGTGCTTTAAGTAATGTATACGTTTGGCAACTACTATCCCCGCTTCTTATATTACATTTGTTCATGTTTAAAAGAGTAGAAAAATAAATATTCGGACAGTTATGATTTTTTTCAATTAACGTTATGCAAATATCAAATAATAAAATTAAAAGTATAATATTGTAACATAAAGAAATATCAATAATAAGATGATCATTAGAAAACAGTGGGCAACCACTTTACGTACAAATTACTTTAATATATCATAATCAACAATCATCTACAATAAATCATCAATCATACGTTTCAACTTCAATTCGAGCTATTGGTTGATGCGTTCAGCAGCTTTGCAACTGTTGTAAAATTCTTGAATACGATTGTTTCTTGCTTTTGGTACCTTATGAATCTGAATGTATAAATTAATCATTGAATTAATCATTGAAGAACTTTACAACAGTTGCAAAGTTACTTTCTCTGCCGAATGCCATTCTCAACAGCATCAATAATTATTATATAATTAACAAATATTAATACTACTGAGGATGATTCATTGAAGTTAAAATGTAGGATTGACCGAGGTGAATTGGATCATAAGAAAAATAAATCGGATCAATTTCGAGACTGTTGGACTGTTATGATGTCGTTAATTTTATTAACTATTACTTTTTTTGTTTCAAAAATAGCTACTTTGAAATTAAAATGTAATCAAATTCATATCAACAAATATATATCAACAAATAATATCAACAAATAAATATCAACAAATTGTTTCAAAATTTATATTAATCCAATTCGTCCTGTGGTCCTATTCACCTCTATCCTATAGTTGATGATTAATTTGTATTACAGCAGATCATGATATATTAAAGTCGTGTGTGTGTGTGTGTGTGTGTGTGTGTGTGTGTGTGTGTGTGTGT
>Ga0157363_1007926_pt1 | contig 10078 bp, 1 predicted proteins | sample AttsexASBM1_FD_111477 | JGI IMG/M metagenome (GOLD analysis project Ga0157363, IMG submission 111477) | Fungus gardens microbial communities from leaf cutter ant in Ribeirão Preto, State of São Paulo, Brazil - Atta sexdens ASBM1 | ecosystem: Host-associated > Fungi > Mycelium > Unclassified ...
ATTATAAGTCTAATTATAAGTCTAATTGAAATAATCAGAATTCTGATTGATATGATTAGACTCTTCCAGTTCATTCATTTTCAATCAGATTTTTCTCAATGTATAAATAAAAATTACAGTGGATTCGGTTGATATGTTTAGATATTTTTACGATATTTCTAAAAATCTAAGAATTTAAAGCTATTTTCCAAAATAAGTTCAGATATAGTTTTAATTCAAATACATAAATAGCTAATTCCTTTGCGAAAAACGTTTTGAAACTATTCCTCATGAGCCTATTGTATAGGGGAGATCCTGATCGAAGAAAGAAGCGGAAGAATAAAAAAATGAAGAAGAAGCAGGATAAAAAGAGGAGGATAAGAGGAGAGCGTGACGAGAAGCATGAGGGGCCTCGCATATACGGTCGCGTGAGATAGCCGCATCATTCCTTGGCAGACAATTAATTACTGACATTATGTTTTAGAATGCTTACTTGCGCCGGCTACCAACCACCGATCTGTAGATTTGTGGCCACGCTCGGTACGCTCTATCCTGCGATGGACTCGCTCGCACGCACGCGTGCATGCGCCCGTCGTCGCAGCGGGACGACGCATTGCCCGTTTTCCGCACCTCTAATGCTCTTACTATATCCCCTTATTCTAAAAAATAACAATCAATCATGATCTCCTAATAATATACAGTAGATCTTTAGGCGGAATGTAAATGAGATGGTCGATCAAATGTATCTTTGCTTCATCATATACAATACGGGAAGCAAAAATTATAAACCTGAATATATTATATATAAAACGTATTTAAAGTTGTGTTATTCTTTTTAACTGCAAACATTCTATAATCTATATAAAAAAAAATGTGTATTTTATTTTCTAAAATACAATGTATAAAATTTTATATATAGAGCATGTGATATATCTACATATATCACTATCACTCTATTGATATAAAAGTAACACATTTAAAAATTAACAACTTTTCAGTAGAAAGCACTTTTAAAATATAGAATTGAAATAATGTAATAAATATAATGAATATGCACTAAATGCAGTGAATTTCACTTTCTTTCCATGTTATACTTTCAACTATAATGTATTCTTTAAACTATGTTTATAAAATTGAAATTCTCTCTATATAGTATAAATTTCATTTTCTTTATCAGAATTATGACTTTGAGTATGTCATATTTCAGAAAAAATTTATTAATGTTTGAAGAGAAGTGTCATATCTAAATTTGAGAAAACAGTCTCAATTCAAAATATTTTATTTTTTAATTATATAGAACAATATATAGAACAATATATAGAACAATTATATAGAACAATATCACAATTTGAAGACATATTTCTATAAATAAAACTAATAAAAATATATTTTAAAAGTAGCAGTAACTCTATAAATAGTATATTTTTTCTATATCTATTTATCTTTTAACATCGGCAATATTTATTCATAACATATAAAAAAAATATTATTTTCTATAAACAATCATTACGCATTCGAGGACAAATGACATTTCTATTCACTAGCGATAAATTGAAAGAACTATAAATGTATTTTTTTTAAATCACTCTTTAGAATCTCCTTTCATATCTAAAAAATACTAATTTTTAATTTGTGTTATTTCTTTATCAATGCCCCAAAGAAATACACAAAAGTCAACAAAAAATTAAAATGACTTTATTTTGATTCTTAAGGTCAATAAACAACAAATTTTGTAACAAAGAATCATCATTTTGACTTTCATGACATAAAATAAAATTTTGACTTTCTCTTGATTTAGTATGTTCCTTTTGGAGCGGTGATATGTTAAGTATAGACATTACTATAATGATCCATGATAGGATTGATGCAGCAGTTAGTCGTCTTTTACAATTCTTTCATATTTGATCCTTCGAAATCTCAGCGACGCTCGGGACAAAAGAAACTTTTCTGGGTCAAGGAAACGAGTCGAAAAGCACTTTTAACGCGAGACGCTGCGGCACGTTGGCCGATTAAACGGCGGAATTGTAATTAAGATTGATGACGCGAAACGCGCGGTGATTAGAATTATTGATGGGTCCGACGGGTGTTATTAATGACTTACGTGAAATTTTAATTCCTGGCTTAATTTGGTAATTATGGTAATTAATTGATACCGTTTTGAATGACGGTTGGTGCTGCAGATGTATACTTTGATGATCAATAATACGTAATAGGAGAGATTATAATTTCTTATCAATTACTAACATTCATTATTTCATGTTACATAAATGCATTATTTACTAATCACTTTTAAAAATTATTATTTATAGTGATTTAGAAATCCTCAAATTTTCGTATAGTTCTAATTTTTACGAATTTTTCGTTCAATTAAATGAGTAATCCCGACATTGAATATTTCCCGTAATAATTAAGTTAAGTAATAATTAGACAATAATTCTATCATAAACTCTATTGTATGTGAATTAAAAATGGGGAATTCACGAAATAGTGAAATGCACGTGTAATTCCTGCGACACTTGAACGCTCCCCTCATTAATTATGCAGCCAAAATCGCAAAATCAAAACGTACTCACGCACCTTCAGACGAAGCTGCCAGTTGGTCGTTGCGATATTTCAAGCCAGGCCATTGTGCAATTTGATAATCATTTTGCCGTCGAAGTCGCCTGCTCATTAGCATATTTAATTATGAATATTTAAGATTTTTGGCGCAGCGGGATGGCAGGGCCTTGGTCCGAAAAGAGGAAGAGAGGGGTCTTGGCCGACGTATTAAAATAAAGCCCGCGTGGTGCGCGAGGCCCTGTCGTAAATTTCACCGGACACACGGGGGACTGGTTGTTGCTCCGATCATGCAGCGAGGGACGCGAGCAAAAAGGAGATCGAGAGGAAGACAAGCACGATACGTATTACAACTAGCTGTGCGCATCGAGCCTGCATCTCCCGCGTTCCTTCCGAATTCAACTCGATTCGTTCGTTAAAACATTTCGTTGTTAGGACGTCGCCCTTTAAACAGGTACATTTTTCCTTATAAAAGATACCAAAATTCGTTAATATGTTTTCGATTCATGGTAAGGATTCGACGCACAAGTAACGAAGCATTTACTATTTCTGACAGTTTCAAGTGGACTTTGATTTAACAGATTCCGATCTAGAGAATCACCAACCGATGGTTCAATCTAACATAAATTCTTCTCGAAATCGACTGGAAAATAAGATCCGGCAAAAAATACGACGCTATAAAAAATTCGATTGCTCATAGATCACTTGTCACAGCTTGTACAGAGTGTTTATTGCTCGTTACGTATGAATGGATGTACCTGGAATTCGCAATTTCGCGGTGCCGCCGGTCGCTAAGAGTTCGTTAAGAAATCGAGCTGCGTATTCAGGCGTTCCCTTTCCTAAACCATTTACGCGTTTCGTGCATGGTCCTTTGTTGCTCGATGCTGCACAAAGAGTGTTTTTTCTTACCGGCGAGCATTGTTGCCTCGCGCGTTGGCATTAGCGGAAGGAGACGAGCAGCGCGCGGGGCCCGGTCTTTTCTACTGGGCGCGGATTCTCGGGGTCCGTTGTTCCTTTTGCGCGTTTCTCCTCCTTTCTCCTTACTGTTCGCGACCTATGCATTATAACAGCGGTACTTTCCAAGACGCGCGAGGGATGAATACGGCATCGTATAGTGGGCTTTAACACCTGCAGCCCATTATAATAAGAGTGCCCCGGATGCTTCTTTTTTTTTTTTAAATAATGGGCCCTAATAATTAGTCGGTGGAGTATATAAACCTAATGCTCCGCGCGAAAGGCCCGAAATCATTTACATGACCGGCCAGTTGTCCTCTTTTGTTCTATTTAATTACCCGCTACTTTTCGCGCTCTCTTAATATCTTTCCTCCTCCCGATCACTATCGATCATTCTTGATCATGGTCTTTATCGTCTGGATTTAATAATGACTGACAAACGAATAAGTACATACATAGGAATTTAAATAAATTTAAAATGTAACAAAACTTTTGTAAACTTTTCATAGATAGGTACATAATAATGCCTAATATAATCTCTAACGTATGATTTTTTTCTTTTTCTTTTTATAATTGAATTACTGAATAATAAATTACCATTTACAATAATCAAAGAACTTTTCATTAATCACATGAAAAATTGCGACTTGATGAAATGAGTTAATTTTTATGTGTAATACTTGGTCAAAAATATTAGGCACCTTATTAATTATTATTTAAAGTTTTAGCTCAAAAATTAATTTATGGCATTTGTTGTAAATTTTTCTTTGTTCAAAAATCCTTTAAACTTTTGTATATCGCCGCTAATCAATAGGTGATAATGTAAATAAAATAATTCCAAATAAAACAATATATGTGCCTAATATCTTTGATCAACATGTAGATAATTTAATAATGGATAGTTTTTGAACCCTGATATATCAAAAAATGATCTGCGAGTACAAGCTTTACATCTTTGATGCATCACAGTTCAAAAACTATCTATTATTATTAAGTCTATATTTTTTGTTTACTACATCATAAGCTACATTCTATGAGATAACTAGTTCATTTCACCAGAACCCAATTTTTCATATTATTAATGTGATGTCCTTTCTACAATAATTATCAGGTTTAATAATATTCTCTAACTTAATAATATTCTCTAATTTAAAGTGGATTATTTGCAACATTTAATGTGCAATGAAGATATTGAAAAGAAATAGCAGATGTGTGTATGTGTGTGTGTGTGTGTGTGTGTGTGTGTGTGTGTGTGTGTGTGTGTGTGTGTGTGCGCGCGTGTGTGTGTATGTATATAAAATCCTTAAAAGTTTTTTAGTCTCTAATGCATAACTCTAGGGAAGATAAAGTAAAGTGATTTGTCGTAGTACAAAAAACTGTTGATAATTTTTTAACGATATTAAATAATCGGTAAAATCACGGAAGTAAATGTATTTATGTTTAGAGTAATCATGTATTTCTTACAAACATATATAATATGTAATAAAAAAGTAGGCGAATGATTAATATTACAAGTTCAGAGATATTCTGATTAAAGAACTTTATCATATTTGCGTCACAGTTCGAGATATTAAAGTTAAAAGATTAAGGTGCGCAATGATGTCTTGCGAAATAGCGGAAAATAAAAAGCTTTCTCGCAATTTTAATGGGCCCGTGCCTTTTATTTCGTAAACAATTCGAGCTGTGAGTTTTGCCTCGTTGCTCGTGCGAGTCCCATGAGCCCCGAAATGAAAGGCTGCTTTTTACTGCAATTATGACAAAATAACGTCCTCGAAATATACCGCTGCGGGGTGCCAACTTAGTGCGGCAGTTAAATAAATCACCATAGGCGCCCCATTTGTTTCTTCGGGGGAGGCCGCGGGTGAGGACGTGCCTTTTCCGCCCTTCATGCTCGTCCTTAAGCCCATTCGCGTTAAAATATAATTCTCGCGTGACGTCAAATGCCGTCTGAAGGAACAACGCTAGTTAAAAGGCTAACATTGGTTTAGGAGGGCTATGTATTCAAATATAAGATATTTTTGTGCCAATTCTGATTGTAAATAATTAATAAATGCGAAAGAACGCGTAATATCATGCATAACGCTTACAGAATTTATTCATCGTTCATATTAATCAAAATTTTGCAATACGAAGTAGACTTTGTGACGCCGACATAACGAGTCCGCCGGCGACTCGGGCGGCCATTTTAATAATGCGTGGGCATGCCACAGGCAAAATGACCATAACGGAAGACACGAATTACATGATGTAAACGTGCCACCTACAGCGAGACGGTCGGGATTGAATTTAATACTAATTAAAAGTAATAAATATATCGTCGAACGAATCATCTCGGCGCGCCGCGAGCGGCGACGAAGCGCGGCGGTCCTATTCCGTGGGGGCCCGGTGTCTCTTTCTCTCGTTGTGGGACTCCGTTGCACATGTGCCGAATTAAGTCAGACGGTATCTTTTTCTGACTTTAGCTCGAGAGAAATGCAATTAAAGACGGACATCGGAAGAGGACCACCTCGCGTCCGTTTAAATTATTATGGCAGCGCGAAAATGTTTGTGGCCAAACGGACAGAGGAGCTTCCACCCTTTATAAACGGTGTCGCAGATTGAATAATTCGCAGGAGAGTGAGATGAGAAAGGATGATTTTTAAACCTGTTTGCTTTCAATAGGACATAAACATATCGCAAATGGTTTTGCACAGCTTGATCATGTCGGATCTTTGCATTCGATTGGCGGCATCGTTAATTTTTCCTCGCTAGAAGCACCTAGTTCAATAAATTATTGAATTACAAAAATCTCATCGATAATCCTCGATATCTTATCCTACATACTTTTTCAATAATATCCCAAGTAAAATGATGTCAAATGACGTCTTGATAATAAAGTTATATAATAATGTGGCATTTTGCTAATGTGGCCTAAGCGTATTGATTGCTGATGGTCCCCTCCTTCCCTTCTCTCTCTCTCTCTCTCTCTCTCTCTCTCTCTCTCTCTCTCGATTTTCAAAATAATTATTCCATAAATCGATTGGAACTTTACTATTAATCTATAGTTTATGTTATGTAACTGTTTTTAGTATTGAGCAGTCTGTATACGGAAGGAGTTATGTGTTATACAATACATACATTTGCATATATTTTGCAATATTTTATTTTTTGTTGATCTTGTAATCAGATGGCGTTTTTTTTTTAAACGAAACCAATTCTTTAAATCTATTTTTTGTAAAAGATCATATTATAATATTACTTCTGTTCCTCTTTGAATTATTATGCAATGTCATTATATTTTTATAAATAGTGTCCTAAGTAATAAATATTTTATAATTTTGAGTCTAGATCAACTGAATAACATATTGAGAGATGTCATTAAATTTTAAATTTAAATATTAATTATTAACTAAGTTAGTATATAAAATGTAAATAGCATCTTGATACCATCTTTTCTTACATGTATATAGCTTCTCAACGTTTTCGCATTCTATACGCTGTTCTTTATGGATAAAAAAGTATTAAAAAATGTAGAAGGATAAGACAAAAATACTATTTCGAAAATTTCTACGCTGATAATAATTGAAGGCAGCAACGCAAAAGTAACGCTGACTTGACGTTGGTCAATTACGGAAAGTATCACCATCCCCCAAAGCCACTGTTTGCCGCATTATAAAAATGAGATGCATCCATGGCGCGATGCATTCTTGCACGCCGGTAGCAGGGTACCCTTTTCTCCTCGCTCCCACGTGACTAATTTATTAGGTGCATACCGGAGTCAGAAATTCACTGCACCGTGGGACGAGACGCCAACGTTGCATTCTGGGTTGCAATTCAGATGCGACTTCCTGGTTTTAAATTGTAACCTTGGCGTATCTGTTCTGATAATCGGTCATTACACGTGCAATTTCATTATTCTCATGAAATTCCTCACACCTCGCAGTTATATTCGTGTTAAAGAGAAATGGTGAACGATTTATCGCGACGTTCAGTGCCGGAAGCGTAGCCAGCAATGCCGGAAGATAACTGTAATTATATACTTCATGCAATTATCGTTGTTCGAAGACAATGTTAATTATTACTTAAAAAATCATAAAATCATATTATCCAAATTTTAATTATTTAAGAGGGATGAGATTTTAACGCAAATATAAACTTGCATTATATATTATATTAAAATGCTAGGTAATTAAAGTTATTTAAAAGTATGACATTATCATAGTTAACGCGCTGAGAGGAATTTTAATGAGACATTTCTAATTATGCAAATGTATGTGTATGCAAATAACATTAATTTTTTTAAATCACTAAAACTCTCTGGAAATGTTATACAATCACAATATAAGTTATGAAAATTTTTATATAATATATTAATACTTAGAATTAACTAAAAAAAGAGAATAACAATTAATTACACGTCGCATAGCATTAAGTTGGTGGATACAGTGGCGATCTATAGAAATGATTAAATGTAACTCAAATGGGTATAATTTATTGGGTATAATTTGACATTACGAATTTAACAATACAGCAATAATATAAAAAAATACATTTACCAACAAAACATAAATAAATTGACAAAATTAAAAATTATTATCTATGAACTATTGAAAATTTAAAATATAATGTAAACTTCAATTATATATTGTCCATTTTTTTAAATATATACTTTGTACGTTTTTATAGTACATTATTTTTTTCATACTGTTTTAAAGTTTTTCTGTCTTTTATTTTTGCTGTTTGCTTTATTTTATTATTCATCATTAATTAAATATTAATTAAATGGATTAATTTTATTTCCTTATTTAAAATTGTTACATATTGATTTGTCTTATATTTATATTAAATTGAAAAAAAAAACATTAATTTCATAACGCCAGCGTTATCGTTAAAATTAACCATCGATTAACCATCACAGGAACTAATTGTCACATTAAATTCTACATTTTAAGATCTAATCCATGACATCACTATGGGGCACATCACATATGATCACTCCCTGGAGATTCTCAATAATCCTCGCGTAAAAAAATAATTTATTGCCGAAGATCGCGCGCGGAGACACTCTCGTCGAAGTCCAGCCTCGCCGAGAGTTTAACTCGCGTTTTATTTCAAGTCGGGCTTAACTGAGAAGTGATATGCATTCACTTGTGAACGGAACATTTGTCCACCTTTTATTTATACGCCTATTAAAACGTCTTAGAATTGGCTAGAGTAGCAGTCGCGCAGAAGCTGGCTTCATGGCCGGTTGTTTCGAAGCATCTTCTTTTTAAAAAAGGAGAGAGAAACTAAGAAACACATATTGTATATGCGAAGAAAAATCTTCATATCCAAACAAAATCTTCATATAAAAACGATTTTATTGAGAAAAGGATTTTCTTCTCCGAAAGCCGATCTTCATTTTATGATCCCCGATTTGAGAGAAACGAGCAATTGAATTATTTGTTATACAATTGCTCTACCTTGAAGAACTGATGTTTTATTTATTCGAGCTTATCTTTCCTCCAAAATATGAAATACTATAGATATAAATCACGTCTAAATGCGCGACATTTTCATAATTAGGAAGTGATATCGATTATTTCAAGTTCCGACGCGTTGTCTTTATTCAATGTCACATTTTTAAAATGAGCTCGTGGTAATTATAAAAGCGAGATACGACCGATGGTGGTAACCCAACACTGAAACTCCATTATTAATTTAGCCAATCATAACGTAGCGTCGAGCGGCGCGCGCAGCAAGTTATCGGATTAAAGAGAGTACGGTTTGCTATAAATTTGAAGTATACTGGCGGCATTTCTTTTTTCGACGGCCGCGGCGAGAGGGCGAGACATGATACGCGTGACTTAAATCAGACTTAATTCCCTACCGTAGAATAAATATTTCTTGTACTTTATCTGAAGAATGCGAAGCCGAATTTCCTCTCTTTCTCTCTTAATTTCTCCTTAAGAATATGGAATTGTTTATTCTCCAAATATATCAATATATTCGGTTCTACTGTTCGGTTCTACAAAAACAATCTAGTCATTATTTTAATAATATAACAAATAATTTATTGTAATAAATTATTCTAATAAAATGTAATAATTTATTCTAATAAAATTTTTTCAGTACGTTACGCTAGAACTTTCAACGCGTTAAAGAATAATCATATTTTAATTCAAAATGTATTTACATACTTTTACATATTTTTATATATATTTATATTTCCATATATTTTTATACATTATTAGATATCAAAGGACCAATATATAGTAACCCAATCCCTAAGCTAAGTAATATTTTTATTATTATTACATGTGTCAAAATATAAATTAATTAATTTCTATAATTGAATTGCTTAGTTTCAGAGTAAACAACATCCATATATTAATATGTACACTCAGTATAAATAATAAACAAAATTTATATCAAATATATTTCTTGAATTAAATTATTCAACTCCATGTTTTAATTGAATTAATATATTGAGTAGGAATAATGGCGACGTACAAAGAAAAAAAAAATATATATATATATATAAAATTAAAAATAACTCAAACTGAGTATAATAAGCCAATATATTGGGTCCGAAAAGTTCGTGCCGATTTGGAAGGAAAATTGAAACGCA
>Ga0157363_1007927_pt1 | contig 10077 bp, 5 predicted proteins | sample AttsexASBM1_FD_111477 | JGI IMG/M metagenome (GOLD analysis project Ga0157363, IMG submission 111477) | Fungus gardens microbial communities from leaf cutter ant in Ribeirão Preto, State of São Paulo, Brazil - Atta sexdens ASBM1 | ecosystem: Host-associated > Fungi > Mycelium > Unclassified ...
CTACCCTAAACAACCATGAGTATAACATGAGGCCAGCATGTGTTGTCCATGCTGTATGACGTCACTTTGTTCCAGAACCTTCTACTTCCTTCTCCCAAGTCTCGTGATCAGTCTTGTGACTACACCATCAATTTGTGTCAGATATGACAGCGTGACTGATAAACCCTAACCTGAGTTGTTCTAAAAATAGAAAATTAAAAAGAAAAAAGTAAGGTAAAGTAAAATAAAGTGAAAAGAGAAAATAACATAAAGTCCACTGTTCACGATCTTGACACTATAGTTGTGGGGAATTTGGCCATCTAGTGTGGAATTGTAGAAGATGAATCATGGACCAAGAAAGAAGGGTGGAATACAAGGACAATAGGAATAATAAGAACAATTTAAATATGGAGGAAGATCTAATAGTCCTCAATTAGATCTCAACAGTAATATATTTGCAATACTCAGTAGAGTAGTGGATAATATATCCTGTTGTAGTTTGAACAATGGGGATATGCTAAGAGAAGTCATAGTAAAAATTGGATTGGAAAGAATTAACACATAGGAAGGGATAACAGTAGAAGCATTGTTGAATAGCAGAATGACAGGACTGGTCATGAGTTCAGAATTTGCAAGGAAGCAGGGGTTCAAACTGAAGAAAATTAAACAACTTATATATGTAAGAAATGTAGATGGAATATTCAATAAGGAGGGGCTAATAGAAAATACAGTAGAAGTAAACATTTATTACCAGGGATATAGGGAAAGAATGGAAATCAATGTAATAGAAGAACAGAAGTGAAACATAATTTTGGGGATACCATAGCTCACTTGCCACAATTCTGAGATTGATTGGAGGACAGAAGAGGTAAAGATGATGAGGTACCCAGAAGAGTATGGGAAGCAGTAGAGATCAAAGCAGAGAAATTTGTAGTGGCAAAAGTAGAAGGAAGAAGCAGGAAAGAAATGAGAAAAGAAGAAAGAAAGAAAAAATGATAAAGATAAAAAAAGTAGCAAAAGAATGGGAAATATGGAATGAAAAGGAAGAAGCAGTGAAGTTGGAGGAAGAAGCAAAAAAGCTGGTATCAGAACACTTTCACAAGTAGATCTAGGTTTTTGGAAAAAATGCCAGTGAATGAATATCCACTAGAAAATTATGAGATTATACTATTAAGACAAAGGAAGGATATGTACTAAGGAAGGGGAAGGTGTATCCATTATCAAGGGAAGAGAAGGAGGAGGTGTATGAGTTTATCTCAGAACAATTGAGGAAGGAGTATATTAGATCCTCAAAGTTGCCTCAAACAGCACCAGTGTTTTTTGTAGGAAAAAAGAATAGTAAGAAGTAGATGATACAGGACTATCAGTATTTAAATGAATGGACTATTAAGAAAAATTACCCTTTACCTCTTGTTTCAGACATTGTAGAGGACATAGGTACTAAGAGAGTATTTACAAAGATGCACTTAAGATGAGGTTATAATAATATATAGATAAAGGAAGAAGATGAGTGAAATGTGGCATTCACAACACCAGAGAGGTCATTTGAGCCAACAGTGATGTTCTTTGGACTAACAAACTCACCTGTGACTTTTCAGACCATGATGAATGAAATCCTATAGGATCCCATCAATACCGGGAAAGTGGTGAGTTTCATTGATAATGTAATCATTGGGACAAAAAGGGAAGAAGAACATAATGAGTTGGTAGAAGAGGTTGTGAAGAAGATAGCAGAGAATGATTTGTATGTGAAACTGGAAAAATGTAAGTGAAAGGTGAAGTGAAGTGAAAGAGAGATCTCCCATCTGAATTCTCCCACTCAAGAGTGATTTAATCACTATTTTATTGAGTGAGTATTGTTAGTATCTTCTATCAATTTTGGGCAGATTTGGAGAGTTCTAGCAGCCTGAAAAATGCTGGCAAAGTAAGTATCAGTTGGTATCTTCAGTCATAAGGTTTGACTTAAGGAATGTCTTTGGAATGCATTATCTAGGATGGATAGTGTTATGATGGGCTCTTAAGAAGCTATCCAATCCATTTACTAGATTTTCTAAAAAAGCTTGTTACATAGTGTAAGGTTCACTGTTTGGAAGTATACTAGTAAGGGAACATATTTATGAGTGGATGTTCTCTATCCATTCCTTTTTATAATTATTTTAATAATATCTTTTTGCATTTTACAAGTATCCTTATAAGTTTTTTATATATTCTTTTCTACTATTTTATCTTTGTTTTTATCTTTTTTATATATTCCTAACACTTATATCCTAGTGTTACATAGTTCTTGTTGTACCCTCTTTTCTGCTTGACCACTGTCAGTGTATGCTTCCAGAAAGTCCTAAGAAAACAAAATAGAGACTTCTCTAAATAGTGGCTATTCTAAATACTAAAGAAGTCCATTCCAATCTAATAAAACTATGCTGATATAAGAGAGAAATGATGACAGCCAGATAGTCAGAAACTCTACTAAAAACAACTAGAATATTACCAGAAGAGGAAAAGAGAAAATATACATTGAGTATACAAGAAGAACTCAAAAGTAGATATTGACAGTATATATATAGAATTTGGTGGGATTTGGTAAAGTTAGGAAGAAAGACTGTAGAGGTTAGCAGGGTTGATTAGTAGCTATTAAGAGAAGAAATCACTGTAGGGTTTGGCAGTGATAGCAATGACTAACCAAAATAGTCAATAATATACTAAGTAGTCTTATATTGCAAAGAGTCTTGTGAAAATTACAAGAGAACTTAACAAGAAGTTTCCAATATATTGCTATCCTATTTATACTAATAGTGCATGATCTATGCCAATGATAAATAACCCTACCCTAATAAACATATATTAGCTATGAACATACCATATGTATACCATGAGGTAAACATGTTATAGACATATACTTGAACATTATTTCTTCTAGTCCTTTCTATCACATATTAGGCCTATGACATAATGTCATGTGATGTTCTATGTAACCATGGTCACATGCCTCTTTATCATTCAATAAATAAAATAAAAATAACATATAAGAGTTTAAGTATACTATAATAGTAGTAAAGAGTTCCCTTATAACTAACATTCTAAATGTCTCCATCATAAATGCCTCTAGTTATGCTGTTTTCATCATTTCTCATCAAGTAAGCTGATCCAGAAAATTGTCTCATATAGTAGTAAAGACATTCTCATATTTTCCTTCTTTCTTACTTATTATTTTCTCAAGGATGCTATACATATTACTTGTAATCATTAGGCATATATAGTAGTAAATACAGACACATATCCTTATGCTTTACCAATTGATCATCTTTATCATCTTTTTCCAAGTCTTTGTCTAAGTTGTAATCTAAGCCAAGCTTAGGAATGTAACACTACTAATATATTGTGGTCTTCAATACCTGATTTTAAAGTGGATAACAATATTTTCATGAAAGCTCAATTTTTAAAGCGATATAGTCCTTTAAAAATTGTTTCAAAAAATATCTTAACCTCTATGGAATAATTTCCCAATCTGATACTTTGTTATTTACTCTTTAACTTCTAGAGTCCATATACCCAGTCTTCCATGTATCCATGCTTGAACTAGCCACTACTAACACTTTCTTTGAGAAAACTCAACCTACCAAATACTACTTATTATTGATAGAGAACTTGAGTATAAAATTTCACAGATTGTGAACTTTAAAATTGATTGAAGAAAAGCTTGCAGGCTCTTCTACAAAATCATTTAGCTAGAGTATGAAAAAACTGAGAACAAATCTGAGTGGCTTTTTATCACTGAACCTACTCATACCATGGACTTGTATCACTTATTTTCTTAGTACTTATCCTGCAAAGTCCAAACCTCTCCCTCTGTCTTGATCACACTACTACAAAGTCCAATTCTAGCCTCTATGTACTTTCAATAGAATTTTCTCTTGTTTTTTAACTTTATTTTCTTATCTTATTTTTTCTCTTGTAATAATTCCAATTAGTTTTTTTCCTTACTTATTTTCACTCTCAAATTTAGATATCAAAAACAAGATTTATTAATAAAGTAATAAAAAAAACTAATTATCTAACAGAAGTAAAAAGACAATATTCATACCAACTCCTTCTCCACATTCTCTATCTCTTCTCTAAGTTTAACCTCTATAGAATTTTCCCAGTGGATTCTACCTGCTATCCTTCTCACTTCTTTCTTTCTATTTTCTTTCTCTCTTCTCTAGTCTTTACTTTACCTCAAAATCATCCTAAAACCTTCTCAGCTTACTTATAAAGCACTTTTGTTCAATAGCTCTCAGAATCCTGCTATAAGCAGGGTTTAATTTCTGAGGCTGTCAGTATTACCTTAGATAGAGATATATTACTGCTTAATAACAATGTATCTTATATAGGCCAGAGATCTGTTATAAAGGAAAAAATTAGTAAAGAAAGCTAGAAAATAATTAATTAATTACTTAAATAGTATTATACAGTCCTGTCTAGCTCACACATACATTTTTCACAGGAGTTTTTATCTTCTATCTTCACTGCCTCTTCTCTGCAGATATTTTTCACCTACTTTCCTTTTATCTTCTTTGAAGGCTATAGCTATGTCTTATCTTCTAAAGAGATATTGAGGATCCTCTTTTTTCATCTTTGTCCCACCAAGTATGGGGTTTTGACACTCTTCAGAATATCAGATTCTTATACAAGTATCTTCTTTCACTATTTCTTCACTTTCTTCTTAGCATATTTTCTTTCCTTCTCCTTACATCATCTCTATTTAGCCTTCTTCTTTGCTTTGTCTTTCACTACTAAGTAAGCCTTCTTGGTAGCCTTCTATCATATTCCAATCCAGCCACATCCATCCTAATTCACAAATAATATCTCTCTTCTTATCTACACTCCTAGATCTCTTCTAATGTAAATCACTAGTTTCCATTCCATCTCTGATATCTAGAATCCAAGGTGACAATCCTAAATAGTATACTTAATATATAAGCTAGTAGTTTATACTGTAAGTCTTATCCTAAAAATCAACTAAAACTATTACCAACTTCTAGTGTTAGCAACAATATACCTCCCACCTTCCAGTAGACTTAGTTACCAGTCATGTTCTGAACATCTCATCCAAAATATATAACTAGTACAACTCATAGAGGTACAGTACACAAGCTGAAGCTGAAGATTGTTCTAACTCTCATATTCTGTATTCTTGGATAATCCATAATAACTTATTTTAAACTTCTGAGAGACCATTATTAAATCTCAGATAATGAGGTATAAACTACATCTAATATCTTTTCCTTGTGTTATGTCAGAGTTGTGAATGATGGACTTAGTTTTTTATTTTCATTCTCTTTTATTTCATTTTCCTTTTCCTTTTCTATTTTATATTTATTTTATTTTGAGTTTCATTTTCATTTTTATTATTTTGAACTTAAACAAAGAATATAATATGACATCATGCATGATAGTTACACAAGTCACAAATCATAATACCTATCACAAGGTAGTCATATATGTCATACTCATAGGTCACATAATCACATGACATAGAGAAGATCATAAAAGGTTCTAGAATAGATAACATTATATAATATAACAACTATTACAATTGATATCTTATGTTTCAGAAACAATATATGCTAGAGTTTATTTATTTCTACTTCTTCTATTTACTGCACCTTGTTATCTTCTTATGTATGATTAGTCAGTATCTCATGTAGTAGTGGAGGCTTCCTTATGTTTTTCTTATTTCATTCTTATTGTTTTCTCTAGAATATTATATATATTCTATATAGTTGATAGGTATATATAGCTATAGATACTATCCTATATCTTTTATCAGGCATAGTTTATACCAAGAGACAAAAATCTGCAGGGTTAGCTTGGTGATGTACTTGGTGATGTGAACTTGTAGAATGACCTTGGCTTCAGCTTATATATCAGAGTTACAAATACTAGACTATATTTTATTTTCCTTTCTATTTTATTTTTTACTTTCATCTCATTTTTTGTTTCTACTTTATTTAAGATTAGGATGGAATGTGACATCACAGGTCACAGGAATGGTCACATCATATCATGGTCATGATTACAAGATCATATGATGCAGAAAATGTTGTAAGAGATTCTAGAACAGATGACATTATACAACACAGCAAAAGCATATTAGCCTCATGGATAATACATGGATATTAGGGTAGGCTAAATACAATATAGCATGGACCAGAAACCAAGTGTATATAAGGTAGAGTAGTCTGTACTAGGAACTCCATCAAGTTCTCTTGTGTTACTCAATACAAGAGTGGTCTTTTGTCCTAATCCCTTGATCTAAGATATAACATTATACGCTATACTGTCTGTCTACTATGTGGTTGCAACTTCCGATAAATGGATGAAGTCTAAGATGGGGATAAGTGCTGATTTGGTATGTTATCATTAAATACTGGAGATTGAGTTCAATAAGAATTTATCTTCATCAATTATCAGACTAGCAAATTACAATATAACTACTAGTCTAATATACAAGTAGAAGATATAGGATATGTTTAGGTTTCAGTATATAACCTCTATTGCCATGAGTAGAGATCTTAGTAGTGAAACACTGATAAGATTAAGATAGTAGAACCCTGCCATGGAAGACTGAGTTCAATAGGAGTATCTCTATCACAGAAAACTGAATATCTGGATTGTTACACCACTGTTATGGAGACATGTTGTGAAAAGAATAGCTATCATGAAAGACAGGCTTGTTTCAAGGATATTAAGGGGGCAGTATCACCATGGGAATGTATCTTTCAAATAGGTGGACTTCGCATATAACAATCTTTACACTTTATCAATTGACTTAATCTCTATTTCTTACTCAAGTTTTTGCTTGAGTTGTAATCTAAGCCAAGCTTAAAGTTTTAATAGCAACAGCATGTTAGTTTTATATAGAATATATGGACTTTAGAGTAGGTTAAGCATAGTATATACACAGACTATGATCTGTAGTATATAAGGTAGATTATTTTGTATTAAGAACTCTTATTGAGCTCTCTTGTATTACTCAATATAAGAGTGTGCTTTCATTTTATTTCTGAGACTTAATTTATAATATGTTGTGTCTTTGCCACTTATTTCAGACAGACTATCAGGGCCTGCTCTTCAGCATACTAGTATATACCCTTTCCCTTCTACCATACTGTTGTGGCAACTACTAACTATAATATTTTTACAAGATGAGAGTCTTATGGGGATCACAACAAGGAGTCCCAAATATATTGCTGTTCTATTTATACAAATAGTTTATGGTCCATGCTAATAATAAATAACCCTATTCTAATGTTCATATGTCAGCTATGAATGCACTATATATGTAATATGAGATAAATATATTATAGACATATACCTTAATGTTATCCTTCTAGCCCTTTCTTCTAAATTCTAGACCTATGACATCATGTCATGTAACACATTATGTGACTATAGTCATGTGCCTTTTCATTGGCTAAGAATATAAAAGAAACAGAAAATAAAAGAAATTCAAATCAAAGAAAATAGAAAAGAAATTCAAAATAAAATATAAGGGTTCAAGTATACCATGATATATACCAAAATTGAGCTTATGTATCCAAGGGGTTGGGAATATTATAGGAGAGTTTTGGATGAACATAATAATAGGAAAGAAAAAAGCAAAAGAAATTTTCTAAGTAAACTTAATAGAACTTTGAAGGTTTAGTCCTAATGGGGAAATACTATCATATGTTAAAGTCTACCTCTGTAAATAAACTGTCTTCCATAGTGATGTTTACTTTTATTCCAAACCCTATTCTCAATTAGTGTTTCTTTATAGATCATTACAATCAAATATCTATCCAGCTTGGAGTTAGACTTAGACACTAATCTTATTTGATATGAATAATTGCTTGACTATGTGGTAATAACACCATTTAAGTTTCCAAGTGTTTTAGACACTTATATAAGAACTAGTAAATGCCTTATAATCTCTAGTCTAATAACAAATCATAGTTCTTGCTACTATTAACACTAAACTCTAGTGTTAATAAGCTAAAACCAAAATTGTTCAAGAAAGTTTGTAATACTGCTACTCTTTGTACAGGTTTCCATACTTAGTATAACTCTGAGTAAACTCTGTAGACTCTTTCTCTTTGGTATGAACTGTATCTGACAATATTAAATAAAAAATATGAGGAAAAAACCAAAGTATCTAGTAAAGTATATAGTAGAAGTAGATATATAGGTTGGTATAGAGAACTTGGAAAATATAAAAGAGTAAGTAAAAGAATTTGAGAGGAAATATAGAATATAAAATGATTAAGAGAGAATATGAAAGAATGAGGAAATTTTTTCTCTAGAAAATAAATCATAAGAGAGAGAGGTTGTCAGAGTTAAAAATAATAAAATCTATTTATTTTCATTTATTTTTCTCATTTTATTTCATTTTCTATTTATCTTTGCATTTTTGAATTAGGTTTAGGGGTTAGCATGACATCACACATCTATCCATTGCTTCTTTTCCTCTTACCACTATCTTGCATAGTAGTGCCTATTGGAAAAATAGCGAATACATCATCTTTTTCTACAAATCTTTTCAACATTTCAACTACAAACCTCAACAACAACTCTACTAACCCAACTATGTCTTCTATGAATGGCATAGGGATGGATATTCAAGCAGGTCAAGGACCTGTTCCCAATCCAGCAATAAGAGGTAGAAATCTTTCTCCTTCTGTTAATCTTTCTAGAGAATCTTTGCTGGCATCCTCGGGTCGTTCTACTCCCTATCACGATAGGATGAACACCGACATAGACTTTCCACCCTCAAGGAAAGTATCGAATCTTGAGCTGTCTTATGAGATAGAGCAAGAGAAAGCACAACGGGTTAGTATGATGGCTAACCAGCAGGATAACACGAGGCCTCTGTATGTTCACAATGAGGCACTCCCAACACACTCTCAACACAAGGAAGAAGTCATTAATATCCAGCTTCCTTACGATCTGCAAGCACCAACCGAACCTGACCTTTGGAATGGCTCCTTCCACCCTATTTCCCTTCACAGCTCCATCAAACACTTTGCGTCAGACTCCAAGAGTATTAAAGTATCTCTTGACTTCCTTGCTAAGTACATTAGGAACAAACAGGTCAACAGTAACAGGATTAACGATCTTGCTGATTTTGATGGTATGAGTGATGCCATATGGAACTTCATCTCTTTGGTATACAATGCTAAATGGGATACTCTCTATACTGACAACAAAGCTAACACTCTCAGAGCCAAGGTTTCATCGAAATTTACTCCGAGAACAATCCCACAACACAATGGCAACAAGAAGGACATTGCGAAATCGGTCCCAGTTACAATCAACAAGGTTCCACCTCCCCCCCCTTTTCTGGCTAAAACTAGGAAGGAAATTAATATCATCTCCAAATACTTCCACCCCAAGAAATCGTCAGTTGAAAACACTGCCAAGGATAACAACGCCAGTCCCGGAAAATCGTATGCACAAGTCTCCAAGCCTCCAGCCAGCACATCGGACATGCTAAAAATCAAGGAAATATTCCCGTCACTCAACGCGCAAAAAATTGATCAGGTAAACAGCATCGTCAATGGTCAAAACAAACCCAGGCCTCGAATTAGAATGACCACTAAAGGTCTGTCAAGAAAACAGGTAGTCATCCCCATGAGTGGGGAGAACATCTCATCCTTCATGAAGAATTCTTCTCTTCATGTTGCTAACATCAACAGGAATCTGTGAAATGCCAAATCTGACATTCTCATTGACTATCTTCACTTGGAAAACTCAAGTATAATGGTCATTACTAACAAAGTTGCACAACAATCAGATATGTCCATCATCGACAACTATGTAAAAAATTCAAATGATATCAACTCTTTACAAGTCAATGAACCTCGCCTATCCAAATCCAAATCCTATCTCAAGATCACTGGCATCCCTTTCTTCCCTCACTCTAATTCTCAGGGAAGACTCACATCAGATGACATCGAAGCAATCCTCAAGCAAAACCACATCTTTGATAACATCTCCCTCACATCAAAGCCGAGAGTCATCAAAGTCTCCCCTAAATCTGACATGTCCATTGTCTGGATTGATATCTGGGATGTCCAA
>Ga0157363_1007928_pt1 | contig 10076 bp, 7 predicted proteins | sample AttsexASBM1_FD_111477 | JGI IMG/M metagenome (GOLD analysis project Ga0157363, IMG submission 111477) | Fungus gardens microbial communities from leaf cutter ant in Ribeirão Preto, State of São Paulo, Brazil - Atta sexdens ASBM1 | ecosystem: Host-associated > Fungi > Mycelium > Unclassified ...
ACTTAAGGCAGCATCACCATATGCTTCTACAAGCAATCTATGAGCCTCAGCTGCAGATTTCTTCAAATTAAAGAAGTAAATCAAAAGTTCCCGCAAATGACGCTTATTCGGCTCAAAACTCAATCTTTTCATGCAAAAAAAAATATATGATGCTGATATAAAATCGCTAATATTTCAAGGTTACGATGTTGCCGGATGTCCAATCTTACGATATGTCGTTTTACATCAAACAATTTTAACTATAGTTTATTAGTGATGCCGTCTTTTGCAAACGACGGAAACTTATTCTCCCAATAAAATCCCCGACCTCATTTCTTTGATTTTCCTGCAGGCTGCCTTCCTCCTCTTTCTCAGAGGCACCTTCCTCTTCCTCCTCCTCCTTCCCCGCCCCTCTCTCTCCTTCTCCACCTCCTCCCTCGCGATTCTCTTCTCTCGCGCCCTCGCCTTCGCGCCCCTCTCCCCGCACCCCTCTTCCCGCGCCCTCTCTCGCGCCCTTCCCCACGCCCCGCTCCCTCCTCCCCAGCCATCCTTTCCTTCCCCCCCCTCCTTTTTCTCTTATTCTTCTCCTGAAAGGGTGGGATGTATTCATGATCATATTCTAAAAAAAGCAATATCACAGTTTTTATCTTAAATTATGTTAAAATATATTTTTGTCTTTCATGAATTTACCAGGAAAACACATGATATTCGGAATCGGGAGAAACTATATTTTCTTCCGTATCGGAAAATATTATATTAATATTTTACATCATTCGAAAGTGTTTGCTTTAGAAATTATTTATCTTTTAGAAATTATTTATCAACTCACTCGATGAAAGCTCAATGATCGGAATCTCTGACTCAGCTTTTCTTTTTCTTCTTTTTTCAATTCCTGCATTAAAACAATTCATGCCCTTCCTAAAAAAAAGTAGACAATTAATATTAAAATGTAAGGAAATTAAAAAAAATTCATTTTTAAGTATTACAATTTTCTAATTTTGTAATATTTACGCGATAGTCATTAATTTTTCCTTCGTGCAATGTTACCGCGATTTTGGGAATGGATTTACCACCGCAATATTTTTCTCCCTTTGCTTACGACAATTTTTTTAGAAATTATTAATTATTTCAAACTGAATATAATCAAATTATTTATTTTCTTATATATGATAACGTCAAAATATTGGAAATTATCGAGAAAATAAAAGTGAAATATTTATCTTCAGACAGATGTGAGAGAAGATTCGCTATATGTTCTCCCACATCTTCTTTCTCGTGCCCAAATCGTCGCATTTCTATCGTTTCTCGGGCTAATTGGAGAATACGCATGTCCTTAGTAAAATACTTCAACTCGTATAATAGTCAATCTGAATATTGCGTCTGAATATTCACATGTGAAGTCGAAAAGCAAGTAATTGCTCTTCAAATCGTTCAAACCGGCTAAAAATTTCTTCGCGATTATTCGCGGATCAAGCATCGAAGCAAGCTTGATAATTCTGCGAATAATCTTTCCTTCTCAAAACTCATTTCACAGAACTTTGTACACAACTTTGCACAACTTTTGCACAGCACTCACGCGACAGAGCTTTCACGATGAGGCTCAAAAATGATTTTTTCCTAATACGAAATTCCCTATTTATACATAAAAAATTCTGTCTTTCTCTAAAAATGGGATAGAAAAGAGCTTCGAAAAAATTCGAGAAAAATTTAGTCCTTATTATAAATGTTAGAATGCACTCAAACGCGAGACCGTAAAAATATTTCTTTATTTGTTACTGCGACGAATGTTTCAATATATTCCTTCTTTTCAAATAAATTTTTTAGTATCAAAAATTTATAACTCGTTACTTGTCAGTTTAATAGTTAGTATTTACAATTTTTTCCATGCAACACTCGAATATTACAAGTTTGAATATGTCTAAACATAAAATAATTTCGTCATTCAATCTTGAAAGAAATTCTTTCCTTTGTAAATTTTATTATTTGTAAAATATTTCTATATTTATTACTTTGAAGAATATTTCAATAAATTCCTTCTTTTCAAATAAATTTTTTCGTGTCAAAGATTTATAACTCATTGTTCATCAGTTTAATACAATAGTTTACAATTTTCTTTCGTCTAACGTTCGGATATTACAAGTTTGAACATGTTCGAAAAAAATTTGTTATTCATCCTTCGAGAAGTTTCTTTCCTTTTCGAAAAAGAAACTGCGATAGCATCGTAAGAAAGAAAAATTCTTTTAGAAATTACTTGAATATGTCTAAATATTTCAATTTTTGTTGTCTAACACACAATATTACAAATTTGAATATGTTCGAAATAATTTCGTTATTAACTTTTGAGAATTTCTTTCTTTTTTGAAAAAAAGTAGCGCATCATAGCATTCTTCTAGAAATTACTCCTAGAATACTTCTAAATACTTTTAGAAATTACTTACTAAATTCTGGAGATTTTTTTATTATTTTTCGAAAAGTATATAAACACAAATTGCTTCGCATAGTGGTACGCTGCTTCATTCGAGTCTCGTCGTGCGAAGTGACTACTTTGTGAGCAAACAAGTGTTGTGCTTCTTGATTTTTGTCCGACATTTTTGGACTATTTGTGTCGTACAATATTTCGCAGAAGAGAAATGATCGAGCAAAAAGACGCTAATATTTCGAAGAAGTCGGCGTGAATCCGCGATTCTGTCAAGATCTCAATCAATTCGTGCAATGACGAGGATATGAGAAAAAATGCTCGATTTTTCACATAATGTTATCGATGATGTATGGATTTAACAACTCTCATATGAAGATAATTCATGTGAGATTACAAAGAACAAACGAAGGAATCTTCAAGCCTCTTGTGAAATTAACTGGAAACAATGGATGGAATTTATTTCGACGCAGATTGTTGGCAACAGTTTATAGACAACATGAGATTCATAAAGGAAGCATTTAAGTGATGATAACAGAGCTGTGAAACTCCATTGCCATAAGAAATATCCTCATAAATTTTACTGCATCTTACAGTGCAAAATCAATATTGTTGGCATTTAAAGAAGAAGAATCTCACTCTATGGGAAATAGCAGCGGAGATTTTTGGGAAAAAAAGAAAATATCGGATCACAATATCACCAGCGAAGAAACGAAGAACGGTACGCGGTGGTAATGCAGAAAACTACCTTCCTCGAATTGCAAAGCGTTGTAAAATGTATAAACGTATATTTGAAACATTTAGAATCTCTATCTGATAACGTCAACAAATGTGCACAATATTCAATTAAAGAAATTGAATTAAAATTGCCTATAAATTATGTTAATCGTGAAATCATAAGATTAATATTAAAAGATAATTACGACGAAATTGCACGTAATATGCGTATACAAATTAATAACTTAATTTTTCTCGATTCATATTTTTACATAATATTTTAGAATTGACTTCGTTATGTTATAACGAAATTTTTCATATAATTCTTACGAATCGAGAATTGTAATTTGTGTCCAATTATTCTAAAACTTTTTATTTTATTCACTCAATTATGTATGTTTTCCTACACTGAAGAATTTTATATAAATATATAGTATTCTTTTTTATATCATAAACTTTCGTCTATTTTTTTTATTCGTAATCTTATTCCCTTTTATAATAGACACTCTTCTTTTGGTATTTCAGGCTTAAATGTAATATACATTTTTAAAAAATATAGAAATAATTTTTTCTTTAGAGTAATCCCTGAATCGACACAAGAGACCATGCCGTGACAGGAATGAACATGTTCATTCCTGTTTTATCTCTCCTTTTTTCCAAATAAAAGTAAGAGTTTCGAAAAGTCTCGAAAATTTTCGTAAAAGTTCCTATCATAAATACTAAAAAACATTTTCATTAAGACGTCAGAGACATAGGATCGTACCAACAAAAAATGACTCTCATAAAACTATCTGCTATTCATGTTCACGAACAGTGGACAAGTGAATAGCAGATAGTTATCCCCTCCTCACGACAAAAAATGCTACGGTCCCAATCTCCCACTCATCTTTTTCTAGATTTCACCCTCCACTTTGTCGGAGATCCTCTACCATTCTCTTCTCTAATCACTTCATGGGAAGTTATGGAGTGGGCCAATCAGATCTTTGTCAATTATAGAGCGAACAATAAGAACACTCCATTTAATTACCTTATTATCTATCTTCTTCATCCACCGACCAATCAGAGCCCATCATCCTTCCAGACAGATCATGGTGACGGGAGTAGCATGGAGAGAATTTATTTTTTTATCCAGGAGAGGCATGGAGGGGAGAAATGTTTTGACGCATCTTCCCTATTACTACTGTGCTTTTTGCAACTATTCGATTTTTTTTCGCATATTTTTTTCACAAGTCTTGAGCCTCAAATATATTTTTTTCTGATGGTCTTTCGAAGATTTTCGTGAAGAGAAAGACTGGTTTATAATTTTTTTTTTCCGGTAAGATTTTACTTCTTTTTTTGAACTTATTACACGAATTTATGAAGGAAATAACGCACATAAAAAATTGTAAACAATTAAATATCTCATAAATTATTGCATTTTAACATTATTTATACTGTTTTGAATTAATGGGAGGGGTACACTATTATTACAATTTATTAAAACTTATATATATTTTAGAATTCTCCTTATTAATGCCGAGCGGTCGAGATTGCCGAAAGAAAACATTTTCGATTGTTTAAAAGCGAGTAGTGAGAAAGAGAGCTCGCTGTCTTCTTTACTCTCGGTGTGCGCTGAAGGCGAGCACACGACATGGGCTCGTGCTTGTATGTATTTATAGTCCCGCACGACAATAAATGGCTGAACTTATAGGCGTGGAAAAGTGACATTTTGACAATGGCGAAATTTATGTTGTGTGCCATTTCATTATTATTTGTTTAATTGTGAAAATGTTACTTATCTCGTACTTATTAAATCGTAATTATCGACGAAAATTAAAGTTATCTTGGAATTTTATGTGTAAAAGCGTATTTTTTATTCGTTTCAATAGCTGTCAGATATGTTTCTATCTGAATATAGGATCATATGCCTTTTTACGATTATTTACTGATTATCAAGGGAGGAAAAGAGAGTTTTCATCGATTTTTACAAGTGTTTTAAAGCGATCTCGTCAATTAGATTTATTCAAATTGTGTTTACTTACAAATGGCACGTAACATAAATTAATATGTCATTCCTTGCTTCTAACGTCATGATTCAACATGACCGCCGCGACTAAAGCGACTAAAGAGTCTTAATAAAAGAGAGTAGGTACATCAAGATTTAAAATACATGAAATCATTGAAATAAAGAAGAATGAAAGTCAGAAAACAGAATGTAATTAACCCTCGAACGTTGTGATACTCGCACGCACGGCAGATGTAGGATCAAAAGGATTAAAAGTGAAATTGTTTTAAAGCGTTTGAAAAGCAGTTTTTTATTATATATTGTAAATTAATTGTTGTTCCTTAAAAAGTTATTAACAAAAAAGTTCATCAATAAAACTTAACTTTTGAACATGACTGCGCTCCGATGAAACAAATTCCTTGCTTTTACAGCGCAAAATATTTTTTTATATAATTTCTTATTTAATTTTTATGTCTTTAGAGCAGAGAATTAGTCCGAATTTCTATGTGGAATCTTTAGCAATTACATTAAAAGAAGTCTAATTTTTCATGTATATTAAACACTTTTTTGAACATGAATTTTGCAAGGTAATGAACGAAATGGGATTGTTTACGATCATATCGATATAATTCCGCGAATATTTCTTCACAGATGTTCGATATTTTGCATGAACGTCTGTGTCTGGGTCAAAATGTTGTGAATGATTCACTGTTTATATTAATACATTGGGTCGATTTGGCTGTATGCTTTCCAACAATCGGTATGAATTATTGATCCAGGAGCGATAGTAATGTTTGTGCATCACGGAATTCAATTGGTACGACAAATATGTTCTTTGCGTGTTATTTCACCGAAAAACTATTGTCCCCTAACGAGTTGTTCGCGATGATATTGTCGACGTCCAAATTTTACCTCATCGATTTCGATAATAATTTCTTTTTGACCAATTTAACTTTGTTTGTTAATATTCATGAGTTGAGAAGCTAGATTGTTGTAATTGAATGCTTATTAAAGTAGAGAATTTTTAAATAAGTATTTAAGTTTTCTGTTTCAAAAATATAAATTTCCTGCTTTACAAACAATTGACATTGTTCTTCATTTATGTAATTTTAGTTATTAAATTACATGAATTACCTCTCTGCAAAAGTTAGTCCAGTTGTATGTGATGATATATTTGGTTCTTTTTCTAGGAATGTTTGCTTTACAAACACAAATTCTTTGTTTTAAAACACATTATTTTGATGAACTTTTTTTAACAACAACTTTTTAATGAGCAACGAATGAAAGTTAAAATTTGTTCAAGAGGGTATGATCTTAATAACATATATCAAGATCAAGATTATTAGAAGATTGTTCCCTATATTATTAGGTTGTCCGGAAAGTTCGTGCCGATGTTGAGGGAAAATTTAAACGCAGAAAATTTAAATTTTAGTATATTTATTAAATTATATAGATTAGTCCCCCAATTGAGTTGTCCCCCAATAACCTATATAAATTGTATAGGTTATTGGAGGACAACCCAATAAATAATTACCATAAATTATTTCAAATGTAGAAGGAAAAATAAGAACATATATTTATCATAGAAACAAATATCCATTTATTCATTTTCTTCGTAGTTGAAAAAAATAATAAACAACTCTAACTCGTGGATCTCGCGAGATCCTGCGTCCGCCGGTGGATGATTAATATATATTTCGTTTAATTAATAAGTACGCGTATAAGTAAATGTATTTAAAACGGTTAAGGAAAAGTATAATAATGATTTAACATATTACATTTTAATTGTCTTGCTTATCGACTTAATGTTGATATATTGATTGTTTTTTTTTTTAGAAGCATCACTACAGAGAACTGAGTCTGAAGGCTCAAGAAAGTCTAGGTGAGATTCCTAACAAATTTACAGAATATTGGTTGTCAAGATTTCCATGTTTATTGTGCCACGTGTGGTGCGCGATGCAGAATTTTCGAAACGAGTCGAGTCTGAAACAGTACTATCATCCACATTACATTTTTGTGAGTGGTTACGAGGGACAATCGATTGTACGGATGGATCGAATTAATAATACGTTATCGACATCGACTAGGACAAGACAAACCAGCATTGATTGGAGCCCTAATCGAACAAGATATCGTGGTCAGAAAAGAAAGCAGGAAAAAAAGAAGCAAGAGGAATCACCATGGTTATTGCATCCATCGAATTGAATTATCTCAAGATTACTATGAAATAAACAAAGACGAAGAAAAGTGCGATTCTACGCACGTACAATAATAAAATTTTCGTTTAGTTGGAATCATAACATATGTGATTCCACATAAATCAATATACTCAAAATTTCAATTTTATTTTTAATCGAGAAAGAGAACTGAAATCGTTTAAATTACAAAACTTTCTATACAGTAGTATACTTAAGGATGTATTGGACGTACAATTCCTGCAAAGAAAATTAAATTTGGAAATATGTTTTATACTGACACTTCAAATAAATTATATACATATGAAAGTTGTGTAAATAAGATTACATTTTTATTTAATAACACTTTTTTGTCGTTTATTTATTTTATTTTATTACTTTTATTGTTAAAAATAAAAATTTTAAATATGATAATAGAAAATCTAAATTTTTAAAAATAAATTCTTTAAATATTCAAAATAACTTATGTAAAGTTTTATTGCGATTACACTGATTACAAAAATATAGAACAAAGAAATATTTTGTTTATTTACTGAGCAACTAGTTCGTGCATTGCAGTGTAACTTTATACATAAATAATCTTGGATACAATATGTACTTACATTAAAAAATTAAGAGTTTTATTCATTTATTTTATAATATTGGGTTGTCCGGAAAGTTCATGCCGATGTTGAAGGAAAATTTAAACGCAGAAAATTTAAATTTTAGTATATATTTATTAAATTATATAGGTTAGTTGGCACGAACTTTCCGGACAACCCAATACATTTCCATATATTTTTATTAGAGCACAAATTAAAAAAATACTATTATTAATTAAAATAACTAGTAAGTATGTCTCTAATCTTCTCTGTAATCGCAAATGTTAACAACAGATTATGTTTATCGATTTGCTGCAAATTGGAAACATACTTTGTTATAATAATAATAATAATAATAATAATAATAATAATAATAATAATAATAATAATAATAATAGTAATTATAATAATAATAACTTATTGCTAGTACTGTTAGTAAACTTCTACCAAATATGCTCCTAGATAGCTGAATACTATCAAAATCAAATTTTCTAAAATTTTACTACAAATTTTGAAGATAAAATGCGTCAAATTTGATGCAAATTTTGTTATATTCAAAGCTGTCAGCAAATTGATGACAAATAAGGATTTAAAGTATAAGATCAAAAGCCAAGGCTTATAAGTAAAGATACAATTTCATGCAGCAAAGAAAAGCTTGGACTTTTTACTTCCCCCCTCCCTTTCCCCTCTCTACTACAATCAAAGCAGCATTCAAAAACTATTCGCTTTTCTGCTTCCTTTTGAAGCATTCGCTTGCTTAAGCTAACGAAAACGTTCGTTTATTTTCGCTAATTTTTTATTCATTTTAATAAAAATGGATTATGAAAATAAATACATCGAATACGTAAAAGAACACCTGTATAGTAGCAGTTGCAGCTGCAGCAATGATTCGGAGACAACGCGTAGTCATGAGATTTGTTTTTTTAATTATAATTTTTCAATAATAATTTTACATCCAAATAATGAGGCGTGCGCAGATGAGTGACAATGCGACTAATAATGAATGAGTAATTATATGCGAATTTTGGTTATGTATAAATAAAGAATTACCATTCATCGATACCGCTATTTCTTTCCATAATACGGGACGCTTGCGAACTTCTTTGATCTGTTCCTCTTCTGTAACTTTTTTATTTCGCTGATTATTATGAATCTTTCGGTTTGGAATCCGAATTATCTATCACAATTTCCGCACCATTTACCAAATTTTTGTGGATTATTTTTTCGTTTTTTGCAAGTTTCATTCATTAGCAATAATATAAAAAAACACTAGTAATATTCACGTTTAGGATAAAAATATATTAAATTTTTGTTTACATAAATACTGGGATATGCCTTCAAGCAAGAACGATGTAACTCAGAATATACAGTCTCCCATACACTACATGTATTTGTATACGTGCTTCTCGAATAAAACCTAATTAATAGTAGTTTTAATTTTTTTTCAAGGATATTCTTATTGAAGATCTTATTCCAATCTAAGTAATTGCAACTTTAATTTTCTGTCAAAAATTATTATACTTCGAACAAAATTAATATATTAAATGAAAAATTTCAATCCAGATGCTACAATCTTAAGAATGCTACAATCTTAAGAATGCTACAATCGTTAAGTATGCGTGCTTTTCGTAAAGAATCATTTAGGTTTCACCAGTGCCAAATACTTAATGAGCCATGGAACTGACTAATCGTGTTTGTTGTTTAGTAGAATTGATCACGTATGCTTGACAGTTAATCATCGATTCGATTTAATCGAGTTTGTAAAATCGGTCCTTTGTATATAATATTTTTGAAGTTAATTATAAGGTTAAATTGTTTATTTTTATTCCAAATCCAAGTAATGGCAACTTCAATTTTTCGTAAAAAATTATTCTTCAAAAAAATTAATGTATCAAATGAAAAATTAAAACCAGATGCTACAATCTTAACTTAATTAAGTTAAATTCTATCAAATTAAAAAGTAAAACATAAATGGTATTGTCTCTTGTTATTTATTTTACTCTAATGATATGTATCATTCATATAAAAGATTTGATATCAACAATTGGCACCAAGTTAAATTTTACTATCAAAATAAAACCAAATGATATTATCTTTATTATTTACTTAATCCAAATGGTACTATCTTTAATTTTTATACAATGAAACAGATAAATAAAGATACGTATATCTTATTGAAGGCTCATTCCTATTCCAATGGTTTA
>Ga0157363_1007929_pt1 | contig 10075 bp, 3 predicted proteins | sample AttsexASBM1_FD_111477 | JGI IMG/M metagenome (GOLD analysis project Ga0157363, IMG submission 111477) | Fungus gardens microbial communities from leaf cutter ant in Ribeirão Preto, State of São Paulo, Brazil - Atta sexdens ASBM1 | ecosystem: Host-associated > Fungi > Mycelium > Unclassified ...
CTCAAGGGCGCTTCTAGAACGTTACGACGCTCTCCCTTTGCTTCGATGGCAATAAAACTAGAACAGTGCTATATGTATGTTATTTGTAAATTGAAAACGCAGTCGTATTAGTCTTAACGGCGTTATTATTAAAATGGAATTTGAAATAAATTCTGTGAAACGGAATTTTATCATTAAAATAGAATTTACAGTTTCACAGAATTGAAAATTCTTTTTTTTAAATGTTTAAAGTACACACACAGATAACTTCTGAAAAACTCAATCTTAAAAATGAAAAAAAAAATGAAAAAATTATATGTATAAATATATATAATTTTTTTTCTGTTTTTAGGATTGAGTTCTTCAGAGTTTGTTTTGTGTGTATTTTAAACATGTAAAAGAACTTTCAATTCTATAAAATCAGTTCGAAGCACTACTTCTAACCAACATTTAAAAAAATGGTCTAGTTGGATTAAACAGTAATTCTAAAATAGACGAACCAGAATTTTTTGGTTAAATTTATTAGAATTCTAATTGAACTAAAATTCTGATTGATATAACTATTCTGGTAAAAATAAGAATTCTAATAGATTTTCCCAGAAATATTATATTAATCAGAATTTTGGCTACTTCAATTAGAATTTTAATTTATCTTTTTTCAACTAGAAATTTTTTTCAGTGTGTAATATAGATGATTTCATCATCTTAAGATATGAAGATTCGACTGAATATAGGATTTTTCCTCTAATTATTGTCTTATTAAAGTTAAGGAAAGTTTACATCTACACTCATGATTATAATAATTATATTTTGAATAATAATAAGAGGCTAGCTCGGAAACTTTGCCGACTAATTTTTGAGTCATGATTCATTGTGAATTATTTCTAATGTTTGAAAAAATTTGATGCATTTGAAAGAATTTTTTATTAATGCATAATATATAATTGTACAATATTTTAAACAATATTTATAATTGGTAGGTAATCAAAAGAAAATTATGTAACAATGAAACGGTATTATAACAGCATAAAAAGAAGCCTCCGCCGAGAAATTTCTTCAAAGCACAAATTTCTCCGGACATTATATCTATTCTTATGTCTATCCAATTAATTATTGTCAATCAGAGATAATATGAAATGATAATAACAAAGAGAGTAAAAGACAAAAAGAAAGAAGAGAAGAAAAGAGGAAAAAAAGAGAATCATTTCAATAAACTTTCTATTATCGTCACTTTAATTATCTTCTCATTATCGTTAATTGGTTTTTTGTTATCACTCCAGCGGCGTTTCCTATTCGAATTATCAGTTTTCCGCGAGTTTTCTCTCCAATAGACGATTCATCGATATAGTGTCACGTTCGAACAACGATTCACCACTCAAACGTTATTATATATGTACATGTCGGATATGACGCGACTCGCTCGCAAATCGTCGAACGTTCATCGATTCACCGTCGATTACCTTTTGTTATATTTATGGAACGCGATATATGTAAGCGAGACAGGAGCTCCGTGTCACGTTCTGTGAGCGATGAACTTGACCACATTCGTCGAAATGCCTTTCGCGGTTTATCGACGATCCTGCCTTTTGTTTGAATGAATAACTTGCACGCCGGCAAATATGTGCTGAGTTGCTGTATTTTTAAATCAATAGATACGATTCGTAGACACTGTTTTGTCCTTTTTTAAATTTTATCGAGAGCTCCATTTCGTATCTTCTGTCGCTCTCAGTGATATTCATTTTTATTTAGGTCATTTGTATACGCACGAAAGGAATATATTCTTGGAAAGAAGAATAGTTTTTTTGGTCATCGGCTGAGGATTTAAAAGTGAATTAATTTTATTTTACAAAAAATTGTCAGTATCGTCACAACTCAAAAAGAGTAATTTTTTAAAGGGTTGTAAAATGAAATTGTGAAGTGAAATGACAAAAATGACTTTTGCTTACGTAAGAATATATTTTTTCGCCGATATTATTAGATTAGTCAATAATTTTCTGTTAGATCAAAAAATAATTTTTTCTCCTTTTCGAGGAAACTTAATTTTTTAACTTGTGTTACTTTTGAAAAGTAAGGGAGCGATAGATATGATAAAACCTAAATGTTATTCCATTTCTTTTTATAGTTTGCGCACTCTCTAAAACTTTTAGAGAGAAAATCTCACTCTTAAAGACTGAAAATTGAGTCACTCTTTGCCAGAACTCAATTTTCACCGTTTAGAGTGAGATTCCACTCTAAAAAATTTAGAGAGTACGATTGCGCTTTAAATACCAAAGTTTACTCGCATATTGGTTTAATTAAGGTAATAGCATTTAATTGAAGCTTTCTTTTCGGAGAGACAAGACCCACGTTGTCGAAAGCCTTCCACTAAGGGGATATCCCAAAACACACAGCTTGCAGTTTACATGAATAGGGGTTTCTTCACGTACATAATTGTACTGAGCATATATGTGGCTTTTTCATCTGCCACACAAACGCTGGATACATACGCGAGACGACGTTTGCTCGACGAATTTGCATAATTGCGCACATATTAGCCGTAACTATCGCGCACAGCCACGATAACTACATCTCGTATAGCCGCGCCGCGCTCGTTGTACAATTTCGGTTATCGTCGCAATCACGGCAATATTCTTCCTGGAATATCAACATCGGATTTTCAGCAACCGCGAAAGCCGCCATTCGTAACTCTCGTTTTCTTTCTGTGAACTTTCATTATTGTGCTTTTATCTACTTAAATCTAATGTTTCGTATAGCTTTCAGCAAGTATACATAAACAGTCGTGTCTATAAATAAAATCGATTATTGCGGAATAATTTTAAACTTTGTATATTTATGAATTTCTTTTAATGGTCAATTTATTTTGAAAATTTGAATTTATAAAAATGGTTAATGTCTTATTAGTATACTTATATTTCTTTCTTTCTCAAATTATTATTTATTATATAATTTTATAAATATTTTTTAAACTTTATTTTTATGTTATGATACGGAATTATTCTAATCTTTATTTCTCTTTATTTCTTTAATATATTTCAATATTTAATTTTCATATTTTTAGTAAAGCCGTTTTCCTCGCGCATTTCTCTATGTATCCATTTGGTTTTTCTTCGTTGTTTGCTACCATTTATTAGAACAAAGTGTTGCTTTGTCGGTTTCTCCGGTGAAACGGTTTTCTCTCGGTGACGGCGGCCAAATTTTTCCTGTTTCTGCTTTCGAGCATCGAGTCCGGCTTAAAAAAAAGCATAGGTATACAGCCGCTGCTGGCGGGAAAATTGTAGCCATCTCGTTCGCGTTTCGTGGAAAATCTCGCCTGTTATTACGACTCTCGTGCCTCTTTTCTTGCCATTCCACGGAAAAGCGAGAATGCGGTCAGCGAAATAATAATACGAGAGTTCTCTTAACCCATTAATACTTCGCGAGCTTGTGTCGTGATATTATCATTCTTGGTAAATTTCTTGTTTATTAAAAACATGTGGAATCAAGATTTTATGGTAAATAAATTGTAAATAATAATGAGATAATTAAAGAAATTATTTCTTTTAAATGATTTTTTAAATTGCCACGTATAGTAACTAATTTATTTATTTTATTAATTTTAATAACAATAATTTTCAATTACTTTTATATTTATAGATGTATAGTAATAATAAAGGAATTAAAAAAATTTTTTATTCTTATTGAAACTAATTAACAAAATAATTATATATATGGCGAGTAAAAAATTGTTTATATATTAAAAATACTAAATAAGTATATAAATATTTAAATAATTGTAAATATATAAATATATAAATATTTATATAATTTTCTCATAATTTAATTTAATAATTATTCGAAATCACATACAGTGGTCTCCAATTATCTTCATTATTGCGAATCCTAGTATTATTCTGAACGATGTACAAATCAGAATAAGATTATCCTTTGCAACTCGAGTTGTAGTCTATGTATATATTTTCGTTAATTAATTACAACTGACGTGTTTATTAGTCAGCGTGGCAAATAAATCCTATTTTACATCTAGGATTTGCAATTTGCAAATTCTTGAAATTCTAAATCATAACTTTGAGAATGTTAAAATTTATGGTATATTAAATATATATATATAATATTAAACGAATAACAAACACATATGTAGAGTAATATTCACAATAACTTGCGTGGTGTTTCGTTTCTCGAAATCCTAGATTCTTTCGCGATTATCAAATTACGTGATCTGAAAAATTCTAAGTTTAGAATTCTTGAATGTTGGAATGTTCTTTAGATTTCTTTCGATTTTTCTCCTAAACACAATTTCTTTCCACACAATTTCTTATCTCACGTTTCCAACATTTTAATTTATAATGATAAATTAATTCAGATAAGTGATAACGAAGTGACGATAATAAGGTGAAAGTCTCGTATTTCAGGAACTTCCAAGTTTTGTAAGTATTGTACTTCGCGATCGGAGTATCTTCATCCGGTCAGTATTGCATTTAGATAATTAAAAATTATCTTATCACTGAAAAAAATGTTTGATTGAAAGTGGACAAATCAAAAAATTCTGATTATATTAATCAGAATTCCGATTATCTCAACTAGAATTTTCTGGTTACTAAAATTCTAGTTCAGATAATCGGAATTCTGTACTGAAGAATGCTAAACTCATTACTTATTAATTTGAAAAAGACAACGTTTCTTTTATTTACAGTAAAGATAGAGAGATATATATTTTAATAATATAATTTAGCTAAGGATAAGATGAAATCACTGTATTATTTAGATAATTATCTAGATAATTTTATATGGAGATAACAACAGACACAGCATCCGGTTTTATGATCCTGCGAGAGCAGGAGGGATCCTGAATTTCTTCCCGACGATTCGGAGGAGCCGTCTTGAAATATTATCCAGCGCAGCCGTGGGAGATGAAAGGGGTACGGGACGTGTTCTAATTTGTGCGGGTGATTGTAATGGCTGGTTTCGAGCACCCGGTACATGGTGGAATTTCAACGGCCCGAGACCAGGATCCGCCTACCCACCGTCTTACCACTTCCTTTTGTTTCTCCCAGAACTCTTCTAGACCCGCAGACACCTTCCTCTCTTCTTCTTCTACTTCTTCAGGTAGCTGATGTTCCAGTAGATTCCGTAGATTTGTACAACAGACGTCGTTTGTCCTTTTCGTTTGATCTTTTTTTTTTTGAGCTCGTTCTACTCCTTTGTTATATCTCGATCGACGGTGAAAGTTGTGAACCGATCCTTGTCTCGAGATGAAGATGTGATACTTGAGGAATTCCCAGACAATTATAGTCTTGTTACTAGGGTCCTACTAGGTTGTCTAGATTAATCAAGTTGTAAAACAAGGGTCTTTTGAACTGGTCGTTGGTAATTTAATTTCCGTAAAATAAAAACTCATTTTATAGTCATTTTAATAATATAGGATTGCAATCCTTTTGTCACTTGTCTGACAATTTAAAATAACAAGATGTTCATGAAATGAGGATTTCAGTTTATATATTTATGTGTTTTTACATTTACATTAGATTGCAGAATTGGATATATTATTAGTTAAGATCCTATAAGAACTCCGATATTCAATAAAATATTATAATCTCTCTAATCACTTGAAATGCACACATCGTATTTTAATTCCTACCTCGAATTCTTATTGTTAATGTTTCCAAGAATTTGATAAAGGTGACTCGGTTTTTTGTTTAACCGCATTCAATTATTAACCTCATTGGAATTACATGGAATTTATGTCGAGAGAAACTCTGCGGAATAACTTATTTTTCTTGTCGAGACTTTATCGTCAATTTTCCTTATAAACAGAGATGATGCAGTAAGATGTATTTAACTAATACTAGTCAAAAGAGATAAATTTAGAATAAGATTTCTTGCAGCTTGCATCATATATTTATTGAGATTAGATTATAATCTTGATTAAAAATCCAATAATTTTAGCGATATTTTAAGAATGAATAAATAACCAATAAATTTAGAAAATAGTAAATTATTAAAGTATTAATATTATAAGCAATATTAATATTATAATTAGTAAATAATGAAAAATTGTAAATAATGTAAAATTGTATATGTATTTATATAGCTTATATCAAATTGTTATAACAGCTGTATGATTAAAAGTCCAAGATTTTTTAATATATTGATATCAGTTTTCTAATACTTTAGGAACGAATTAATAACAATAAATTCAGGCAGTTAGAGAATCACAATGAATTATTATAATTAATATAATTAATTTTTTAATTTTTGATTAATAATATTTTTAGTTGCTTATAACATTTTCTTTAAATTTTCTATATACATTTTTTTCTTCTCTCATTTTTCTCTCCTTTTTTTATCTTTTTATTTTTTAAATAATTTTTTATGAATTTATATATATGTATATATATATATTTACATACACTATGTCTCGTAATGATCGTAACAATGTTTAAGATATTCCTGAGATCATTTTGAGACGAAAATTCTAATACCAAAATGTCGAGGCTACAATTTTTTAATAATTAGGAATAATTAGAAATACAATCATTTCTTTGCATATGTAAACTTTCGATATTAATAAGAAGTGATAATTAACTTTTGCTTTTAACACTTTACGTTCTTACCACACCTGAATGCGCAAATTTAGATGGATAGGTATATTCTTCGCTACTTTGAATGCTTATAATTTAAAACTTATTATAGCTTTCATATTAGAATTTTCGTTTGAAAATGACCTAAAACTTGTATCTTTAAGCGTTATTACAGTCTTTACGGAATACATATTCTACATTAGTTTATTTCATGTTTTTTCAGTACGTGCGCCACGGATCTGTTGAGTATTCAATAAAAATAATCCTTCCATCGCGCATAATTATTCCATTATTGCCTAGCCAGTGCATCTTTGATAAAAGAAAATAAGACAAATCCGCACTAGATCCCGTATAAATCCGCTATAAATCCCCCTAACATAAACTCGCTCCAGTTTATTCCGATAAACGGAACCCTGCAGCATCCTTGGTCGAGCGAAGAGCTCCTATATATCGATACATCGCTCGTTCGTCCGTAATAAAATCCGCCGTTTTTATTTCCCATCCGGCCGTTGGCGGAGAGATTATGATCATCCTGATTTTCCTTTTATCGTTATTCTTTTCCTTCCTCCCGGAATTATTGTTGTAAATTGTCGTCTCGTCGCATAGAAGAACGAAGCGAGCTCGTCATCATCATCATCATCATCATCATCATCATCATCATCCTTTCTCCTGTCTCGATCGTCTCCCGTTTCCCGTTTCCATCGCTCTCTCGTCCTCTCCCTTTATTTGCTGACTAACTGAATCAGCAACTGAAAGCCTCCTCGCTACTCGATAGTTTGTTTTCGAGGAAGCTGTAATTCGCCTCAATCTCTCTCGTCAATGAGACGCCGTGCGTCGCGTCGTCCTCCGTTTTTCCTCCGATATCATGCGGTTCCCGAAAATTATAGAATTTCCCGTCGAAATCAAAGGAAAATTTCTATCACGATTCATTTATATTATATATTTGATGTATAGTTAAATGATATATGAAACATCATATCATCTACTTAGGTATCTTAGTTATTTTATATGCTTTAATATTCGATCTACTTGCATATCACTCGTTTTTAAAATTGATTATACATAAAATTGATTTACGTAAAATTAATATCTAATTGCCAATCATTGCACATAGTAATAAAAAATAATTATATTATTTTATATTAAGTAATGAAAAGAATATAACGAGTAAGTAAAGCTGATTGAATTGAAAATGCGATTAATTACGATTTACTTCATTAATTACTGTCGTTATTTCTATTTCGACAAAAAATAAAGGATGTTGGATTTTGACAAATTTACGTGATATTTATTGTTTCTAGATAATTGAGAGAACATGGAGAATACGTAGCTTCTTAGTGCAGTTGTGTCTTAAAATTCCAATTATTTCCTCTTTATTTTTGGACTTTGACATTATCAGTAAGTAAATATCATAAACTTCACAACGTTATCTCGTCGAAATTCTGTCGCTTAAAAGGATTAAAATATCGTTCCATCGTAACGCTTACAGAAATCACGTGATCAGTTCAGTGTTTTCTACGATGTTTGCCTTGAGTTGAAATGATTGGTTGACCTGATCTGTTAAAGTAGGGTGCGACAGGCGACTAAAGGGACCCAAGATACAACGGTTCACGTAGGACCCAAACTGTCCGAAGGATAGTGACCTTCGATCGAACGAAGATCACGCCTATAGATCACCTATAATGTATCAACTGAAATATTTCTTGGAGAAGACTTGACGATAAGCGAAGGGAAGTGGAGGGTTCGGAGAGGATTAGCTTAGACGTATGGGCCGGGGGGAGTTTTACGAACCGGCCGGGGTGGTAAAAGAGTGTGTGCTGTGGCAGTTTGTTTTCAAAGGACAGGTAATAATGGCCCTTAGGTGAGAGAAACCTCCCTCATCCCATCACCCCCTTCCATCCTGCCTGGGATGAAACGCGATGGTTTTGTATGCAGACAGCGGTGCGCGCGACGGTGTCGTTGCGACAGCCGGCACACGTGATCAAATTTCCTGACGATGACGACGAGGATGAGAGGAGATGGCTCTTTACGTCAAGCAAAACGGAAAGCTTCAATACGCGCGAAATCGCGAGCCGGCCATCCCGACGCCGTGCGTCCGGGCAAGGAAATGGCAGTTACCGTCGCGTGACAGGAATCGGATCGTTTTCGTTTCCGAAAGGGATCGGGCCGGAAAAGGATCGCAGATCGTATCTTCGATTAGTAGGTTGGTTGGTTGGTTGAGGCTATGCGTTTGCGACACCTGGTAGCCGAGGAACAGGTCGCGGATGTTTTACGAGCTTGTTTTACTGGCGGCGCAACCTGAGTTAATCCAACTCGACTAAGAGCTCGTTTTACAGCACCCATAATCGATCGGGATTGGAACGAGTTATTTTTTCACTTAAGAGAAATTTATGATCTCCTGCTTTTCGCAGTCATTAGAGATAATTACGAGTCTCTCCAAAGTGATGGATTTTCATTTTCTTTCATCTTTCAGTCTTGCTCCTTAATTTATCGCCCCCGGGTTATTCTTTCTTATTGTTAAAGTATTCTCTTTCTTTAATCCTTTCATTATAATATATTATTCACATTTTCTTTTACATTGTTATTATTTTTACATAGCTAAAGTGAATGTTCCAATAATTAAATGTGCTTAGTGATTAAAATACGAAAATAAACAATATATTTGTGATTATCAAGATATTTGTTAATAATAGCTGGAAAATGGTAAAGTAAAAAGAAGTTAAATAACTTGTATCAAAATATATAATCAAAATGTATAATTTGATTGCAAATTATTACAAAAAAAATTTCTAGTTTTGCAGGGATAATCATATATTTACTTTTATTCATCTTCTTAGCATTTTGAGTAAAGACAATAATATTTACTTTTTTGAATTTTTAAAAATATTATATTTATCTAATGTATACTGTAGTTTTTATGATGATGGTAAGAAACTGAAAATTAAATTAAAAAAATTTATTTTATTAGAGAAATTCAATTACTGATATAATCGGTACAATATAATAATTAATGTACTTAAGTGCACTTTTTTTTTAGATTTATTTATGTGATATACATATTTTTCGGTCAAAACAAAGTTTGTGAATATTAAGTCCTTTTGTAATGTCACTAATTATTAATCAATAATAATCATTATATTATTGAATAGTAATCATTATATGATTATTATAGATAGATATTAATAATGAATGATTGAACTAATAATGATCGTACCTTATTAATTTAGTTATTAGGACGTTTATATCGATTTTGCTAAACCGTATTATTAATTGCGCCATACTAGATACGAGATATTCGTAAGAAGATTGCATTATTTGTTCCCCGACTAAATTACAGACCAAAGATAATCGAACGTGACATCGCTCAGAGTTATTCATCCAGGGATATATTCTCAATTTTTTCTTCTACTTTTTTTTCTTTCGCCCAATATTGTACACCTTGGAAGTATCTATTCGGAAGATCTATTATATGTATACATATTATATATATATATACACACACACACACACACACACAC
>Ga0157363_1007930_pt1 | contig 10074 bp, 10 predicted proteins | sample AttsexASBM1_FD_111477 | JGI IMG/M metagenome (GOLD analysis project Ga0157363, IMG submission 111477) | Fungus gardens microbial communities from leaf cutter ant in Ribeirão Preto, State of São Paulo, Brazil - Atta sexdens ASBM1 | ecosystem: Host-associated > Fungi > Mycelium > Unclassified ...
ATATACACACACACACACACATACACACACGGAACGATTAATGCGCACGTGGAGATACAAATAGAATTTCAAGAAATGAAATGGCACTCTTTTGAGCCATTTCGATTTAGTCGATAGGAAATCTGTAATGCGTGAAAATAAATTTACCTTAATGATGGTGAATAGTAGAGAAATCTCATCACAATTGCTACAGTTAGACTTACATCGTTATCGATATACATCGATATCGACAATTTTATTTCATTAAATTTTTTTCAATAAACACACGTCCAATGTTTTCCTACAAGAAATGGTTCGTCTTTGCGAGATGCATAGATTCTCTCGTTTAGGATCTCCTAGGGAGGAAAAGTTAATAATCTGACTCAACGCGTGACCTTGTACTCCGGTACCTTCTCTCTCAGCTTTCTCTCACCTTTCCTCACCCGCCTCTCGCCCAAAATCCAAAGTTTCCTCGAGCAACTCGACACTGGAAGCAATTTTGGCGTCGACTAACCCCCACCACTTTGCTCGCTCATTCACCTAGCCCTCCGCCGAGTAGTAAAGGAAAGTGCATAAAGTTGTAGAATGTCGCTGCTCGCCTGCATTGCTCGCTCCTCGCTTGCATCAAGAGAAAACAATTCCAGCTTTTGCCTTTCGTCTACCAACTCGATATTTCTGACACATTTTTCTTGTAGTTTTTTTTTTGTATATTTTATGGAATTAAGATTTTTCTCATATCATCTTTTCTTTTTATTTCAAGACATAAATCAAAATGGATAAAAATAAATACGCGCAACTAGTATACCTTTTTTCAAGTTTCACAAAGTATTCTATCTCTTTGCGGTTTCTTTTCTCCTTTTTTTATAATCTATTATTTATCACTAGATATTTTCGTGCTAATGGATCTTCACCGCCACGCATGTGCAACAATATTTGAATCAACATGAAAACGAGCGAACAAATGAAGAAACTTACGATTGCGTAAAACTGTGAAGTGTCTGCGGTTTGTTTGTCGGCGGGAGCATTTCGAGGTAAAGGCCTAGAGAAAGAGGGAGCAGAAGTGAGACGGCGCGAGACGGAGGCGGTAGAGAAAGGGGGCGGAAGAGTGTCGGGGTTGAGAAAAGGATGACGGCGAGAGGAGACTGAGGAAAGGGGGTTTAGGTAGGTGAGTCGCGAAGGATGGGCGAGAGGTTGCGCGGGCGGTAGATGGGGGAGAGAGGGTGGTAAAGCCGTAGGAGGAGATGGAGGAGGAGGAGGTGGAAGAGACAGAGAAGGTTGGAAAAGGGATGGAAGGGGTGGAAGGCCACGAATGTCGGAGGGAAAAGAGGGAAAGAGGATGAGGAGCGGGCGGGCGAGAGGAACGCCGGAAGAGGGAAGGAGGAGAGTGAGTCGGAGGAGATAGATGTATGTAGGAGGGCCGCTCGATACAGCCCCAGCAACCCCCTTCTCCACCTCCTCCTGAAGCCAAGCATCGCATCGCGAGGTTAAAGTGAGAAAAGTCAACTCCAGTCACTCGGCGAGTCCTTCCGCGCTGGAACATCGGGACTTAAGTGACCAAGTAGCATTGCTAAGCCGACAAACGGCTTAAGGATCATTCGCCTAAAGGACTTCTTTTGTTTGTTGGTAACCTAAGGAGACTCTTTTGCGTTTTTCCGCGTATTATTATTCCGTAAACTTTCAAAGCAAGTATCACGTCGCGGCGGACGATGATCGGCATGCGGCGAGTGATAATAGTCGCAGAGCGACAGATGACATAGAGAAACGGAATTGTTACTTAGAGTTCCGCAAAGGAAAAACTCATAGCATAGAATAAGTGTTCAAAATTGACAGAATGACACATACTAATAATTGTCGTCGTCGCTTCCGAATTCAATGAAAATACGAATAGTAGCTCATAGCTAGTCTTCCCCGTTGACGCAGTCCGCCACTTATCGAGAGACTTTTAAACCCACTTTCCCGAGTTGGCTGGCTTTCAAAATTCGAGTCGAGAGGCATGCTTGCGCTGGCAGGGGCCTGCCAACCGGAGACCTGCTGGCTTGTCACTTGGCTGGTTATCCAGGCACTTCCATGCCCGGCCACGCGGATACGAGTGCATAAACATACGAGCGAGCACCATCCTAGCTAAAGAGTACCTTTATCTCTAGCGAGCCGCTTCCACCCACCGCCTCTCCTCCCCCTGTACCTTTCACCCATCCGTTCTCTTTCTCTCTATCCTCCTATTTTTCTCTTTCTCTTCCCTTTCTTACGCCCACCACTCTCCCTCTCTCATCCTGTTTTCCTCTCGTTTTCTCTCTTCCCCCCTCTCCCTCTCTCTCTCTCTCTCTCTCTCTTTCTCTCTCCCTACATGGAACCACCATTCTCCTCGTGTGACGCTGCCGGCGTTCAGGGCAGGAGGAGGATGAGGAGGAAGCTCACGTAGGTTACTCCTTTCTGCCGGCAGAGGATATTGTGATTTTAGCGTCTGTGTAATTATGGAAATTAGCGACATGGAAAGCCTAGGATAAAAGGGTTGATTATAATCCGGGCGCGGGAGTGAGGACCGACCCGAGCGTCTCGCTCCTCCGCGTGACCGTAGATTAAAACGCTCCTTCTACACTCGCGCCTTTACTTCCACCAACTATCCCCTATCCTCCACCCGCTACACATCCACCAAACCACCCCTCGCGCGCTGTGTCCCCCATATAACCCCTATGGACTCTGAGAACCGTCCGCTCTTTCCCCCTCGCGTTTTCGTCGCGAATTCTGCGCTATCATCCTGCCTGTATCTAGAATCACTGGCGATATTAGGATCGAGTTTCCTCTGCTTTGTATACACGCTTACCAGCTGGAGGCGTTTAGAATTTCGTCTGCTGGGAGATGAATTATAAATGACACTTCTCTTTATCAAGGCGCGAAATGCGTCTCTTAGAAGTAGCGCGCATTAACGTCGGCAAAGTACGTTCCATTGCGACGACATACGTCACATCATCAGTAATTCCTTAGCAATTCTGTATTATTAACATTGAGTTGGTAACGTCGAAAATATCAAAGAAATTTCGATACATTGCTCGAGATATACGTAATCACTTTCTGTCGGGAAGATTAATCTCCAGTCTCGCAAAACAATAAGTCAGTCGACCGTCTGCGTCGGGCCCTTCGTCCCCTCCCCCTCGCCCCTTCGTGTTTTTGGGGTTGTGTGAGAGAACGGAGGAAAAAAGCGAGAGAGGAAAGAAGAAAAAATGGCGAACCCAACGAATTGCCTGCCACGAGGTTGGCTGGTCGGGTTGGGGTGCAATCGCAATCCAACCCTACGGTAGCACCGGAGCGCTTTTCACCCCCGCGCGCATCACCGCGACATTGGCGTAGATGCGCGCACCCTCTTCCTCGCTCTTTTCCTTTCTCTCCCTCTCGTGTTCCCGTCCGCTCCCACTTTGATCCTCCCGCCGTCACTCCCTACCTCCTCCTATTCCTCCTCACTCTCTTTCTCGTTCTCTCCTCGACGCTTTTTCCCATCTGGCTATTGGACTACCGCGGTGTTTCAAGCGGCGGGCAGGAACCTATGATGTGATCGGGTATCGAATATCGGCTGGCTCTCCCATTGGTCGTTCACCGCGCACGGTCGCAGCACCGGCGCGGCAGTTACGACTGATTTGTTACGTAAAAACGTCGATAGCTTCTATACCCTCTCTTGTCCCACCCTTCGGTGCGCGCCCTCTCGCACAACCGCCCTCCATCCCGCCGTGCCTTACTCGCTTACCACCCACCTCGCCTGGCCACCCCTTCGACGATCCTCGACATACCGCCACCGCCCCCAACGGGTTCCGCTTGTGATAGAGAAAAGAACGAAATAGGGAAGAAAAGACAGAGAGGGAAAACTCTCTTCTTTTTTTATCGGCGCCGTGCGTTGCTGCTTGCTCGTTCGGTTGGGTGCGAACGCATTGTCGAAGAAATGGCCAGTAGACGGGACGACGTTTTTCATCTAGATGAAGATTTCGTGCTTGCATTGAATGCTTTTCAAGCATTTCCCCACTCAAATCGTCATCTTTGATGATAATGATTGAACAAATTGATAATAAGTCGATAATAATATATAAATAACAAATAAGAACATGCGTACAATCAATGTGTGTACATGTTTAATACATATTAATCTTTAGTATATTTTTCTGTGAATTTTACTTTTTAAGTAAATCTTTAACAGTTTTGTTTCATAAATATTAAATATATATTTAATTAAATTAATTAAATATATTAAATTAAATTATACCAAAAAATATCGCGAATATTTGATTTGATTTAATTCAATATCTGCTTGTATATTTAGATGTAAGTTAAAAAATTATATTATTGATAAAATTAAAGCAAAACTTAATTGCTAATATAAAATTTATATTATCATTAATGTGCACAATAAGTCAGTATTTGTTACTCCAAATATAATATCGTTCAGTAATGCTGATGTATATATAACATATGACAGAGAAAACAGAGAAAACAGAGAAAGAGATAAAATATTTTATAGTACCAAAGAATACATTAATATGTTGCAACTGTAAAATGATATGAGCCGTATACTTAGTGACTATATCCACTCAAGGGCGTGCAACATTATCTTTGCAATTTGCCTGCTTTTCAAGCTCAATTCTACTCTCCTTGTCTTGCACGCTTCTAGACTACTTTCTCTTATAGTTCCTTGGTAAAACTTCTCGACAGAATCTTGTAGAAAAAAAAAGATGCGGTAAATTATACTTAAGCACTCCTTCTAATGGACTATAAACCGAAGCATTTGTGTGTATCTATATTTGCAGTTCTGCGCTAACGACGTAAAGTAAAATCCACTTGTCGACTTTGTAATTTAATAATCACGAAAGAGCGCAAGGAGGATAGAATCCGAGATCCAAGCCAGTGAGCGCGTCGGGACGAATTATTTATCCTCGTATATCAAACCGTATAATAGTGATTATACAATTTCAGTATCTCATGCTATCAACCTATCTCTCACGCGTCATACATTCGTCATTTAGACCACGATCGTTTCAGATTTATCAGGATATATATATAAAATGAGAGTTTTTAATGTCGTTTCGTTTGTTTCTGTCGCATGTCGCGAACATCGAACGAGATCTAGATATTACAACTTGAGAACGTGAGAAATGAAAGTTTTCGCATCGGGTGAATTTTAGTGTGACATCGAGAATATCGCGGGTACCTTCCTCTATCGTGGCCCCCGGCCAAAGGTAGAAACGCGTTACGATACTGCGTAGTGACCGTATTGTGGAATCGTATTCAATGGCGCTCCGCCATTTAACACCCCGGCAAGCCGCGAAGTTTCCTGCAATGAAAGCACCAGCGCGGAACCTATTGTGAAAATATCTGACCACTGTCCGGTGCAATGAGGTATGGCCGTTCCCGGGAGTGTTGGCTCGTCGAATATGGTGCGCGCGGCGAGTATACGTGTATGGGCCCGGTTATGTGTGCACGTGCAACGACATCGACCGAAAATATTTCACGCAAGCGCCACTAAAGAGACATAAACGCACTTAACGACAGGTCCACGTCGTGATATACAAACCCGCGTTATAGTCCATTTTAACGGCACCGAGATATTAATCGACACCGACGCTAGGATAATTCACGTTGCGCCGGTATTAAAATAATTCTTCTCAACCGATTCTGGAAATTATGTACCGCTGACAATGAGCTGTCATGCGATTAAAGAAGCAGCGTGAATTAACGATCAAACGGTTCAACGCCGAAATGATATCGTTGCACGGTATGTAGACCGAGAGAAATTATCACTTATGAAGCATTGATTGCCAACGACTGGTGCTTCTATAGAGATTATAGAGATTATTTTAAACTTAATATAAGTATATAGAGATACATATTTCAAAATTAAATATATAAGATAAAAAGATTTATCGATGAAAGTTAACTACAGCAACAAGATAAAACTGGAAAAGTTGATTACAGCAAAATTATATGTATACATAGTCTTGTATATCATTCTACAAAATATTATGTTGCTATAATACAACATATTTTTATCTTTTAGATAACTTTATTTATGTAACTTTATTATTTTTTATTAGAAAAATCGTTACACATGATCTCTGAAAATATTCATTAAAAATCATTGTGTCGTTACAACAACGAAACTATTTTATTTCTACTTTTCATACGTTGCTAAAACAAAAATAAAGATCGTATGAAAAGAAGAAATACGAATGATTCTAATGGGGTCAAAGAAGAATAGCAATGAAACTAAAAGAGAGAGAAAAGAGGAAGAGCGAGAGAAAACGGTAATGTGGCGCGTAACCATGGAATGAACAAAGTACAACGATGCGAGAAGAGAGCGCAGACTCAATATCTCCGAACCGAACTCTCCGATAGGTCGAGGTTCGACTTCGAGGGTGGGAATAGATTTCCAATCGCGCGGGGGGTGGTCCTACAACGGCTCGGATGCTCGCTCAGCACGCAGCACCCCCGGTAAACTCCTGCCCGCCTGGCGTTGGCAGAGGGGTCCACCCTTTCCTGTATCGATGGACCAACGCACCTACACGCAACCCCGTTCCCTCCTCCGCATACGTCGCGAAAGTGCTACACCCCCTTTTGGACTCTACGTCGTCAGGACAGACTGCCCGCAGCGAGACGGAGAGAGCGCCGAAGAGGAGTGGCGAACCAGCACGAAGAGGAGACACAACTCTATTGACCAGGGTTCGATGCGCGCATCTGGGCGTAACCCATTCGTTCGTTCCGTCGGACCAGAGAGGGCGAAGAAGAGGGAGAAAGAGAGAGAGAGAGAGAGAGAGAGAGAAAGAGAGAATACGAAATAGAGAAGGAGTAGTGAAGCAATGGTAGAGAGAGAGAGAGAGGAAGAAAGAATGTGGGAGGTAGAACAGCAAGAGGGGGAGAGAGAGAGAGAGAGAGGGGAAAGAAAGAGAGAGAGGAAAAGAGGACTGTGCCGCGCCTGCGAATTGTCGTCAGGGCGACGGCGACACTGGAAAAATCGAACTGAAATAAACCGAAGCGTTTTCTTCGCGGAGCTCGAGCACGAGCTTTCCCTCTCGCTTGTTCTTTCACAATTTTCTCAACTCTCGTCCCTGTCCCCCTCGTTCCGTCGACCGACTCGTCTTGCCTCCTTCTATCATCCTACCTCGTTCTCCCTGCCTCCCTCTCTCCCTCCCGCCCCGATCTCCTTCTCGTTTTCCAGTACTTCTCTTTTCTTCCGCCTCTGCTTCTCCTACCTAGGCTGGCTCCGTTCCTCTCCCAGGCTCCCGGAGTTTACTCTGTTATTGCCAGACCGTCCAGGACGACTGCGTTGGACTTTCGACGTCGATCGCTAGACTTCCACCTTATTCCGCCTTTCCGCGGTCAATATCCTTTTGCACTACATCTTTATTATGTCTGCCGTTCTACGATATATATATGTTATACGATACGCTGGCATACTCTACATTATTTATTATATTATTTTTAATCAATTATATAATTTTATTAACATTTTATTATCATCTGAATTATATGTATTTAACATTCGTTATTATTACATGAATACTTTCATTTATAATTAACTTGTTAACTTTAATATGCAATAATTTTTTTCATAGATTTTTTAACAGCGCTTTGTACTGCGACTTAATCATACGTTCTGTAAAAAAATAAAACTAAATTCGAAATCAATCAAAACGGATCAATGAGATTTTTACACTTAAAAAATTGACATGCGTAAAACGAGAACGAGAATGTTCACATAGCTGAAATAATCCCGCGGATAGAAAAGTGGAGAATCGTTCCTGTAGAAAAGGAGGTGAAGCCCTCATCTCTCGTCGTAGATCTTCAAAGCTCGTCGCAACTTTCAGCGGATGAGTTGTTGGAGCGATTTAGGCGTTACCGCGGGAATGGTCTTTTCGCCTCTTCGCACTGCGCTCCTTCCGCTTTCTCTTGGTCGTTCTCGCATATCTGCCCTGTCGAGTTTTGTCTCTCTCTTTCCTCCCCTCCCCTCCTCCCCTTTTCCTCTCTCCTTCTCACTTCTTCCCGTTAGGTCTGGCAGACTCTCTACAAGCCGGAGAGAGCCACGCCGGTATTTACACGTCTCCGTGGCGCGCGAAACAAAGAATTATTATTTGTATGCCCTCGTGGGTGGCGGAGGATTTTGCAGTTCACAAACTAAGTTAGCAGCTACAACTCCGTGGCTTGGTTTGGAGGTGCCGGTAGTGGATAGGAGTCGCGGGTGAAGAGAAGGGTGGATGCTGGTGTCCGGAGGTGTCGGAGGAGGAGAAGAACGGTGGGTGCCTGCCCACCCGCCCGCTCCCGCCAACCTGCCTCTCTCTACGGTTTCTGAGATTATGTGTTGCGGATATACGGGAGTTACAGCCCTCCGTCCTGATGTCGGAGGAGGTCTACGTACGTATGTGCGCGCAGCAACTCTCCTCTTCGCTCTCTCACCTCGGCGCTCTATATATTTTTCTCCCTTGTCTCTCCTTTCGAGCAGCACGGTAGCGCCCATTGTATTTTCGCACGAGTGTACACTTTTATAAATCGTCTGACGTACCGGGCCACCACCACCACCACCACCACCACCACCACCACCACATCGCCACGCGAGCCGGCACCGGATTAGATTAGCAGTGAGTTATAACGCCTCGGAGGAGCGAGCGAGAAAAAGAGCGTGCAGGCGAGGGAAAGAGGCATCTTTCTTTCAGAGCCCTAATACGTGAGTCCGGGAGACCTTTGATCCATTTTGGAGTAGACGGACCATAACGAAAATAGATCTAACTGTTATGCACGCGGAAACTTGAGATAAATTCTTTGTACTTGAAAATAGCAGACATATTTATTGCGAGTGATATTCGCTCGCTAGATTATGATATGTTTTATTGAATCCACTATTATACTTATTACTCGAAGGGAAATTTGCAAATTTTATACTTTCTTCAAAGTATAACAAGGCAAGATGAAGTCAAATAAAGGAAAGAATTTATAATTGCTAAAAGTTGAGAGGAATGATATATAGATAAATTGCCAAAGTTTAATAAACACCGCAATAACTAACAATATATAAAATCCACTGGATAAGAAATTAGTATTCCGAGTCATTACCGTCAAGTACACGATTTTATTAACTCAAATTCACTGCGTCACTTCCTGAAGCACGCTGCCCTACTTGGTGCTGTACTAATAAGCTTTCATAACGAACAATCTTGTAACCGAAGTATTTCCAAGCAGGATGCAAAATCTCTACAATCAGGTCGTACAACCACAAAATAACTTCGTCCCGGCGAACTTCGAAAAACTTTTCGCTCGCGAAGATTGGGAATAAGAATGCCGAGGTTTCCTGGGCGCGAGTTTCTTAGTTCGGTATCTAGCGAAAGGAAACGTAAACTGAGAGAAATTCACCGGCGCTCGAAGTCCCCGAGAGGTCCTTGTCTGGGGACTACCACCTTCTCCTACGGCGAACAGGCAGTCGCGATGGGAAGGTCGGTCGGAGGTATTGATCTCAACTCTTGCTTTTCTCAACTTTTTATCCGGCACAGCCAACCGCCGCGTCGGACGACGACGCCGGCGACGGACCTAGGAGCTGGTAAAGCCACAACTTACTTCAATTCCTCATTCCCGTGCGAATTCTTAGCTTGAACTTATGACCAACTCCTAACCCTGCAGCTGCGGACTTCGAGTGTCGCGAGTCTCTTGAATTCTTACGAAGTCTTACCGAAGTCTATCTTAAGAAACCTTGACTTTAGTCAATATTTCGATTTGTCACAGCAAGATCAGTGTCACCTTTTAAATCTCTATGTATTATTTTTAAACGTTGTGCATAATTTCTTTTTATATAAATGTTTTCTATTTAAAGAAGAAAGAAAAAACTGATAATTTGAGTTTCAAAGTTCTTAGAAGTATGGAAATGTTCTTTCTTGTTTCATATTTTCATGACAGTTGGAAATACGTTCTATTTGTGTTTATAAAAAGTTAATTTTATGAATATATTTTATTATGTATATATGTATATATGTATATTTTATTATGTATATATGTATACACACACACACACACACACACACACACACACACACACACACACACACACACACACACACACACACACACACACACACA
>Ga0157363_1007931_pt1 | contig 10074 bp, 2 predicted proteins | sample AttsexASBM1_FD_111477 | JGI IMG/M metagenome (GOLD analysis project Ga0157363, IMG submission 111477) | Fungus gardens microbial communities from leaf cutter ant in Ribeirão Preto, State of São Paulo, Brazil - Atta sexdens ASBM1 | ecosystem: Host-associated > Fungi > Mycelium > Unclassified ...
ATCCATGTAGAATAAAACTGGTCGGCTTTTATAGCAAACGCGTTGTTAACATTAGCCGAAGTATCAAAATGCATCGCGACTTATTCTCCCAAGTCGTGCACAAAGCGAAGTCCTTTAAGACCCGACGTTATTACGCTACTAGAAATTCATAGTATCTCGCGTTTATATTTTACGTTCCATCGCATCTTATCTGCATTCGAAAGAAGTTAACGCTCGAATCCTCCGAGAAACCTCGTTTCCGTAAGAAGCGATAATAGAGGCAGAAAGCAGACTGTCTGATTCATTTCTCGAGAAATTTAAAAGCAGGTTGAATCTTTGTGGAATTTGTCTAAAAAAAACACATGCAAGTGAAAAGGATCTCTTTTTTTTCCCCTAATTTATTTATGTTTTACTATGGCGATGTTTTACATCGAAATACAAATCAATCGTGGTTATTTTGGCAAAAAGGTTCGTATTTTACAATCTCACTGGGTTGGTTATCGCCGAAAGACATCGTAAACATACACAGTATACCAGGCGGCCTATGCGTGTTACACCAACCGGTATCCGGGAACGCGGCCACGTCGCGCGAGCGATCTCGATTTATGGTCAGTCCGAGCATCCGCGGGACGTTGAATTTATCATGGCTTACTCCGTGATCTCGTCTCGCATGGTGCCTCCAGTCTTTGATCTGGTTACGGAATCCATACAGAACGTTGAGAGAAATGGAAGACGAGCGGACGCGATAAATCATCCGAAGCCCGGCGATTCACCTACCGGTATTTAATTAACGTTATCTATCGACTGGCGTTATATTTGCTGCCATTCTTGAAAGAAGCGAAATTTCTACAATCTTTACACCTTGATCACCGACTCACCGAAAAGAGAATCGTTGTTTTAAAGAACGACACAACGAGGGAAGGTCGAAGACCTGCTCGCGACAGCCAGTAAAAATCTAAAGTCATCGAGCTCACGCGACGTAAATGGTTTTGTGCTGGCGGATGGCTTTGTCGAACGAAATCTCGGTCATGTTGTTCGATAGTCCGAAGAACTTGGTTGTTCGAGCGAAACGTACATAGTGTGTCCTTTGAAAGAGAAGAACACGACTTTTTGTTCACATCCTCCTGAAATGAAGAATCGTTTAGACAATAAATTACGTCATTAATGAAGATAAATGATACATCTGTATTAAACGAGCGTAAATTGAATTAACAATTCTGATGAGACGATGATATAAGACACGCATGCGACTTAGCATCGTAAAACATTGTGTTTACGTCCTTCGTATCGAGACTGTCAATTCTTATATTTTATAAATGATTACAAAATATTTTTAGAAACGGAAAATTAGCTATTTATGTTCTTTTGTTGATTTGTGCGGCGAACGACTCGGTTTATTCTCATTTCTTATCGATCGTATCGAAAAGGAAGAAATTCTGGCTATACAATGATACGTGCCGTCCCATGTCTCAGAAAATTTTGGCGAGTTCCAAGGTTGTAAAAGCTGTAATGCATAAAATACGAAGGCATAAATCGATCTTCACGCTCGCGTGACAAAATGATCCAAGAACGATGTTATCGGGTCACGTTTCCACTCGAATCTTCTTTGAGAGTTTTCTTGCTGAGCAGGCAACGAGTGTGCAGTACAACTGAGATATAGGAATCCAGAATTTTCTATAGTGACGGGGATGGAAAACATCCAGTATGTAAAGAGATCCATTTTATTTACAACATACGAGATGTCTAAGACTTACCGCATTGCCTCTCTAGTGACGGACTTTAATAAATTCTATACCAGGTTTTCTTTCATAGTGAAAATGTTTTACGCCTCTAGGATTTTATACGAGAAACACAATTGTGGAAAAGTCAATTTATTTAATTAAATTAAACATATGATAGCAATCTCTTAATGATTTTTAATGTAGTATGTAACGAAATTTAAAAACGTACAGCAATAAAAATAAGTCGGTTAGGCGAGAAACCCTTCTACCCTTCGTGACATATGTTACTCGATCATACAGCACATGCTGTCTCACCTATCAAAGCATACGACAAACGATCAAGGATTCGAGTCACCAGGTCGCATAGTCACCTAGTTTGTACACTGCACACGTTTCTAGAATCCCGATCACTTGACCATCTGCGGAATTTATCGAGTGTCCAGTTAATATTGTATACTTTTTCTACTTCCGCATATGAAACTAAATTCAATAATAATTGTTTTAATATTAAAATATTAATAACAATGCCCAAATACTGTATAAGAGAATAATTATGCAAATACATCGAATAGTTGAAAGATTAAAGTGATGTTGAGTTTAAAAAATTGTACATACAATAGTTATCGATTTAAAGTGAAAAAAAAAATCTCGAATTATCCATCGTTGATTTTAAATTATCGGCCTCTCATGATGACCGTAGTGCTAGCATGGAGAAACGTACGTATGACAATTTTATATACATATTTCTGATTTATTACGTAGAATATATACAGGGAATTTAAACAGCGCACAGTTATCCGATAGCACCGAGTATATATTACAATATCGGACGGAAAAGATATGGATATTATTCTCATCGACGTCATTATAAAAACAATATTCACATTCGTTAATAACGTTATTAATTATTTCGATATTGTCTCGTGCATATTTTATATGTATTAAGTAGTATATTTTTCTCTGTATAGTGGAACCGAAAATCCCTTATATCGAATTATAAACCCATAAATATTGCAATAATATTTGATATTATCGTATTTATAATATAGAAATGCAAATCTTTATATTTTTATCACATATCTCTACATTGGTCTATTACTCATCAAGAAATTCTGCTATATTCATTCTCAAGAATTTATAATGTTATAAATAAAATCATCGCTGTATAGATAAAGACTTGTATTCTTTCTGAAATTTAAGTAAGTTTTTAATTAAAAACAATATATTTTAAAATCAGTAATAATGAGTGTATTATAGGAAACGATAATGTATATAAAAAAACACAATATTAGTTCCTACCATACTGAAGAATGCGATCGCACAGGAATCGAACGCTCGGTTTGTATCTCGGTCAGCTGTAGAAATCTGGAATTATCGAGGAGGTGCGGGAGGAAGGATAACGAGAGGAGAGAGAGGATGGATATTGCACTCTCGAGGTAAGTCAGGGGCGGCGGTCTCGGTCGCAGGGGAAAGAGGTTAGTGTACGGCAAGGGGTGCCGCCGGTAGCGGGAGAACGGGCGTTTAGGGAGAGAGGGAAGGAGTGTACGTGTATTATGGAGAAACGTTGGAGGGCGCAGTCTCGGCTTGCACGCCGGGCATTCGTGTTCGCGCGCCGCATGCTCGTCGCTCAGTTTCGGTCCAGACGGAATTGCACGCGTATACATCTGCACTCGTATTCGTAATCAGTGCTGGATATATATAAGGGCGTACATACACGCGCACACCTACATACGTACATATATTATATATAACACGCACTGACACACTCACACTATTCGTCGCTCGTCGGTCCAGTCAGTTGCCCAAAGTTCGAAAGGTTCGCCGATTAGCACAAAGAGTGAATCGAAGAAACAGCGATTTTCCCTCGTTATCTCAAGCGAGGAAGACGTAATTCGTGACTTCCCCGTTCAGTTCTTAGAGTTTTCCTTGCGGTATCTGCGTACTTCTACTTTTTTCTCAAATTCCAACACGTAATTTCCTTAGTAATTTTAGTAATTTTATTAATCATATTCCAATCCCATTTTTATTATTAATAAAATCATTCAGTAGCGTCGTATAATTAACATTTCGAATTCTTGTTTTTTTTTTTCTTCGTCGTGTGTACGCCTGGTATAGCAGCGAATCGTATAAGAAACATAGTTGAGCATCGAGAATTTTGTACGATTACTCCTCTTTGTCCGCAAGGGAGTTTTATTCTTTCCTTCTATCTATTACTTTCGTACCCTGAGGAATATAAACTTTATTAAGGGTTCCGCAGGTCAATTGAACTCTTGGCTAGGTCGCGTATATACAAGACCCTCGTCACCGTGGTCAAAGTCTGAATAACATCTGACCAAGAAGTTCGGTCTGAGTGGTGACTACTTATATTATCGACGAGCCAATTTCTTCGAGTGAAGAACGAGAGAGATCGGACACTTCCGATCTGTGAAACGATTTGATGAAAATAGATTGATCCGTTTAGTACTAGTTCCTGAAAAAATTGTTTACAAAAAAAAACACACATCTACAGAAGGAAAGATAGCTTCAACTACGTTAAAAGTACGTTCATTCCTTAATTGGTAAATCCAAATCGACAAAATATATTATCGTTAATATATTATCTCGTATATCTCCTTAATCTGCTTCGCTCTTTCATAGCTCGTCCGTCTGCTCTAGATTTTCAAGATGTTTGATATTTGACTCGGCAATATTTTCTTCGAGGCAATCAAAGAATTTAATTACGCGAACTCTGACGGTCTACAATTTGATTCAGCAACTTTCGTATTAATTCTGTTACCATTTGATCACAAAGTTGTTTACGTGAAAGCAATGTATATTTCTATAACGTGCGAGCTCGTTATGATAGTAAGTTTTTAAGTTCGCGCAGATGATCGACACTGAGGTCACACATCTTCATTGTCTTTCGCGCCTGCCAAAACGTCAAAGCTCCGAATGGTAGAAGCGTAACGCGTTCTGCAAGACACACAAATACAAAGAGACGAGTAACAAAGCACATCTCGTGAACATAATATCTACGGTAAAGTGATAATGATGTTGCTGCGTACGTTTTGGTGGCTGGTTTGTACTTCCTCTGCAACACTCGGGGCGCAGCGTGCAAAAGAACTCGGTGATGGGAAAGGTAAGCTGTAGAAAGATTTTAAAAGTTCCATTTTCTTTTCTTTTTTTTTCATTTCATTGCATACATCTTCAGATGTGCGCGCGCGCGTGTTTCTTTTTCTTTGCGAGATAGGTAAATGAGAAATTATTTCTTGATTAAGAGAAACGTAGGAGAAGCAATGTATAATTTGGTGTAATTTGGGCTAGTAATAGAGTACAATTATTGCAGTCACGTTCTAGGAATATGTCTCGAGGTACCGGGACGAGAGGATACGCGTTGGCAGGAGGGAAAGTCAGTGGGACACTGGGGACAGAGTTACGAGTTCCAACCGCGCGGAATTTGCACTTTATTAAAACGAGTCGCGCAAACAGAACCGCATCAGAACAGGGGCGGGGAATTATATTCGCGTTAAACCCGTTGTGGTTGATTGTACCGCGCTTCGTAATTGCGTTCAGAACTTGGCCGTGTAAGGAAACGATAATCACAATAATGTTCGAGTCCATTTAGCCAGCCGCAAAAGGTAATCGTAGTTATGCAGCCTACACGTACAATCCGTTGCATCGCGGATTTCCTCCAATTTCTAACCGGATGGCAAAAGCCCTTTCAATTCCATCCACCGCACCGTGGATTCCTGTAACGACAATCGCTGCAATTGATCGGCGAACTGATTCCGGGGTTACATTCCGATATTTCTTTTTGTACGCCGGCGTTAACCCTAGTCGAGCTCGCAAGCGCAGGTATTGCCGGATACACGCGCGGGCGATAGTGCTCGCTGTTTATCGAGCGTGAAATTTGGACTCGCAGTGGACTATAATGGCCGAGCCACGTTTACGAGGTTTACGAAACACGTCCTGGCCGGTCCTTGTTCCAAGCGTATAAGAGCCGGTAGCTCGTCGTCCTGTTCGTTACGTGATTAAATTGTACACCAAGATGATTAAACAGCCGTCCGTAGTAATAGTTGGCCAATGTTTTATGCAAACATCTCTGATGGTAAAAGCATCCACTTTCTTTCTTGTGCTGTTACAGTATTCAAGTAACTATAATTAAAAGTAACTATCGCGCGATGGTTTTATATAAATAAATTTTTAATGCTAAATAGTTGAAAAATAAAAATAATTTTAAAAAGTGATATTTTATCCTTTTTACATTGATGAAATGCTAAAATCTATACATATCAGTATATATATATATATATATGTGTGTGTGTGTGTGTGTGTGTGTGTGTGTGTGTGTGTGTGTGTACATACACACACACACACACACACACACGAGCACTCGAGTATCAATGTACATACATAGTTGTATCCACAATGAATTCATATTTTATCTCATTGCCAGAGAATAATTATTAAATTAATTTGACTCTAATTGCTGATGAAATCACGGTATTGCGGAATACAGCTTAAAATATCTATCTTTCGAACGAATAATTGTATTTTGCGAAAGAAGGACACAATGCATGTCCTTTAGATTTAATTAATGTCTGTTGAACCGTACGATAAATTGGATAATTTAATGTGATCGGACTGCAAACGCGTTTTTGAAAGAATTATACTCCAAACGTGTGTCGCGTGTAAACGGGTTTAATAGCAATATTACAGGTATCAATACTCCGGTTTATTAACAACGTTAATTTTACGGTATAAAGAATGCCGTTAATCGGACCATAATTAATCTCATAATCGGATTACTCTTGGTTAAACGCGTTTCGTTAGGACGATCACATAGTCGCGCGATTCACACAAGTAGTTATTGTGTGCCAGATGCATACGGATAAACATACTAGAAAGGCGAACGGCGTGTACAACAAGCTGTTACAGAACGCTAATATACCGTGCACGCGTATCTAACTACTCGCGCTACTCTAATTACAACATTTATCGTTACAACGGGACACTAAACGTTACTATTAATTATGGCACTAAAGTACCACTTAGTTACCGCCATTAGGCGACCATTTCTGTACCGGAAGTTAAGCTTAACCCGTCTTTGCAGCTCCTACGATCGAACGCTCGAATCTTTTAATGAACTTATCGCACGGAAGAGTATTCCAATTGTAGGGTACGCAAAGCGTGCCGCATCAATTGCACGTTTCGTGAATTGCAATTCCAAAAATATGTAATTTTAATAATATAATTATATATATAAATATAAATTCTATTTGACCATAAACAAGTATTTCTCACAATGGACAAAAATTCGATATAATCTTGCATGCGTTTACACAACCGGCGTGTGCAGATTCGACGGAAGCAATTTTCCGTTAATCCATTTCGGAGTCGCGAAACACGCCTAATCGACTGTATACCCGCAGCCACTCGATCGTAGTTATAACTTTTAATCTAACGACTTTTTCCACTCACGGATAATTGCCATTTAAATTGAGGCAGCGTCGGGAATACTCGACAGAAGGATCAATACACGACGAGGAGTCTCTTCACGAGTGATCCGTGCAAGACAGAAACGTCGTCATGTACACTCCGTAAGCCGTCTTAAGCCGATTTAAGCTCGGTTAGAGTCGCGCGACATTTCTTCGCGAGGTGAAATTGAAATGAGCAATGGTAGTGGGATATACAGCTAAGTGAAATACACGCGAAGTGAACATTGGACAATAGGTCTTTAAATCGAGCTGAATTTACGCATTGTCTGGTGAAAACTCATTTTGACGAATCTGCATAAGATGCGCGAGAATTTTATTCTACTTTATTCGCAAGAGAAACACGTCGAGAAAACTTTTCACCTGAACACGCGTTATAACCGTAATCTTGAAGAGCTCTTTACATGAGTAGTGGCAAACTCGCGCGGGAAACGCCGTCGTGAATCGCGAAGAGCGTAAGAGATTGCGTGTTCTCCGTTATTTAGCGTTTGCCGCTCGACAGCAGCATCCTGGATGGTTCTGTCATGCAAAACATATCCACGACAGGGCGACGCTTCTTATTACGGAGTGCGGTGATGGTATCTTTTTACAATTCGCGGAGAATGTATCACAGAAAGGACACGAGAGATGTTAGAGTCTCTTCTGTGAATTTCCTTGATGGCGCAACGCATCCCGTGGGTTTCCATCCGTTTTCACGCCGCATGGCTTTGCGTATGGCAAGGAGTAGCTCCTTCGTACTTTCAACTTTCTTGCCCAAGTGCGTGCCACAATGTAATTTTAACTTGAGACTCGATTGCTTCGCTACGCAGCGTTAAAAATGTACAAGTTACAATTTGACACTATTAATGCGATACCACACAAAAAGTTAATAGTGTGCTATTCGCTTCTGATGAATCAGAATTTCGAATTATCAGACCACTGCGATAATCCCTAATGAGATCAGTTAAATTTTAGAGAGCGCGCATAATGCATAATAATTTTATTCGTTATAAGCGAGTTGATAATGACAACCTATGAATAATAATGATGCTAATGAGTTGCAGCTATGATGTATAATACGTTATAAACTCTTGCGTTATTTTATGCTTTAAATTATACCGCAATTAAATTGATAATGTTTGTATTATAAAATGTACTTAAAAGAGTTACTACAGATTATATAGATATATTTAAAATACCAAACAAAAAAATTTTTGTATATCAATATTTTATGCGAACTTGGATTTACGCCTCATGTTATAGAGTATGAATTTTTCGTATGGGATTCCAGTTGGTACACTTGTTTCAATTATCTCAAGCGATCAAACTTAAGCCTTTTACCTCGTTAACTAAAGTAATAGTGAAATCGAAAGATATACATAGATCGCGGTTTCACGCTCACAACTCATGAACATTATTTATCCTTGTTAAAGTTTGATAAACAACAAAGATGAAATCAGTGAAAAATGTAAAAAAGCCTATCAAAGTCTACATCAGCTGTTCGGATGCACAGAAAATTCTTTATTTTCGTGTGAATATAACAAAACGAATAAAATGTACGTTTCGACCCTTCAATTCAGGTCCTTATCGATAAATAAAATATAAATCGAAATTACATAAATAACGCAAATTCCAAGTTGATGATGAAAGGATGAAATCATGGTGGAAGTAGATAAAGTGTTTTATTACGCATAATATGGCGGCACGACTAATCAAAAATCGCAAATCCCTGAAAAATGTTAGCGCGACTTTCATTTTTCTAAGATGTCAAATATGTTTTAATACGATATGTTAAATATATTGTATAAAAACTCAAAAAAAAATAAAATCGAATCAGCAAACGTTACATTCATATCAACGTTTAGGGGCGAAATATGTGGACGCCATTATTTTGCTACTGCGCATCTTCGGGAACCAGGGCTTGGTAAAATAACTGAAGCAATTTATTTAAAATAAAAAATATAAAATAAGTTCCAGAAACTTATTTAAAATATAAAATCATAGGAGTCGGTAAAATAACTGATATGACTTATTGATTTGAAATAAAAAATATAAAATAAGTTCCAAACTTATTTAAAATATTAAATAAGAAATATAGGTCAAAAGAAGTTATTTTAAATAATAAATACTAAATAACTGTTTAATTTTTTTTTTTATTTAAAATGTATATTTTAAATAAATTTATTTGAAATAAGACTGAGCCTTGTCGGGAATACAGCATCTTGTCTAATTTCACCTTGGATAAAATGATTCTACGAAGCGTTGTTAACGTAAATTGAATGGCGGCCATAGATACATCATTTATTTCCGTCGGTGATGCCATAAAATTCCAGATAATCACATGCCTCGCTTCGCAGCAAGATATTCGTAAGCATACACATTCGTAAGCAGAATGCGATGTGATGATAGTGCAGCAGTTAGCGATGCCAACGAGCGCACTATGACAGCACGTGCTCTCAGCTACTTCCGTGACCTCCTGCACCCGCAAAGCGCATCTCGACTATCTTGTTTCTGGGCATTCCTTGATACATATTCTCATTACCTCAGCATATACATGCCATGTACGGATGTGTGTACAGGCTGTTACAAATTGTGCAACTTTTGGACCGTAAATTTTTCGATGTATCGGTTTCTTTGAACGAACATTTAAATAGCCATTTTGTTATAATCTTTGTTTTTGCTGTAATTTTAAAAGTTTATGTGAAATTAAGTATAATTTATTAATATCACTACTCATTTCGAAATGATTGTTAGTCTTCTTGGTTTGGATTGTACTATCTGTGGGTGAAAGATTACAAGAGAGGAACATCCCGGATATCTTACGCATATATGTAAATCTCGCACGTGTGTGTGTGTGTGTGTGTGTGTGTGTGTGTGTGTGTGTGTGTGTGTGTGTGTGTGTGTGTGTGTGTGTGTGTGTG
>Ga0157363_1007932_pt1 | contig 10073 bp, 3 predicted proteins | sample AttsexASBM1_FD_111477 | JGI IMG/M metagenome (GOLD analysis project Ga0157363, IMG submission 111477) | Fungus gardens microbial communities from leaf cutter ant in Ribeirão Preto, State of São Paulo, Brazil - Atta sexdens ASBM1 | ecosystem: Host-associated > Fungi > Mycelium > Unclassified ...
ATCAATTTGTATCTTTTAAGTGCTGAAATATAATTCTAAAAAGTGAAATATAATAGTTGGCAAACTCGTATGACTGCACTCGTATTCGACGCTTCGCTTGGAAACCTCAAATTGTCATACGATAATAACGAAAGTTTTATTACCATTACATTTCAACGTTTCATCGTACGCTCTTTGATAGCGTAAAAGTTTAACATATTCGACTATGATCGTTCGAGTTAGATCGAGAGAGAGAATTTTCAAACACATGGTAACTTTATCCTTCCCTTCATATCCGCGCGTGTACGAGCACAAATCGTCTCAAAGTTATTGTGTGATTTCCAATTCGAGGAATGTAAAAAAATTATCACATTCTCTCGGCATCAAATCAGTGAACAATTTCTGATCAAACTTAGTCAACCGAAATTTTAAAGTGAATCAAAGATGTGATGTATAAGTAGACAGCAGAGTGATTCAATTTTCCCAATCATATCTCTCTGAAACGACACAGAAATGACGAAAACGTTTTCCCGTTTGCTATAAAATGCCAATATCAATTTATAAATGTTCTCTAATATAGGAATCATTGAGAATCAGTAGTAATTAACATTGCTAAGTAAGCTGTGCGTAATAAATGTCTTCGTTAATCTGACAGTAATAACTTTTAAAATACTTAATTGTAATCTTAATTTCATCGTTATTAATATGTGTAAGTCATCAATAGCGTCGCAATATATAATCGTCAGTTATTAATATAATTTCATATGATTAACTCCGATTCATGTTACTCCATTTGTGCAAACGTTTTTCAATAAAAAAAACATCAAGAAAATTATTGTCATAGACGGTAATGATTTATCCGAGGAGAATAGAAATTCTAAAAGACGAGAAAGAAGAGTTCATTGATTCCATAGTGGTAGTGCACTTTGCTTCTTCGCAGGACCACTTCACTTCGCAAAGATGAATTTCAGCCAGAACTTCACGCCGGAATCCACGGGATACGAGTGCGGCGCGCGCTTGGAATCCTTCTACAATTGGTATGCTCAAGTGCATGGCTGGGCTAGTCTATTGGTATGCATATTCGGTTCAATTGCCAATGTACTCAATATCGCCGTGCTAACGCGTCGTGAGATGCAATCGCCTACTAACATGATACTCACTGGTCTCGCCGTGGCCGATTTACTCGTGATGATCGAGTACATTCCTTACGCGATCCATATGTATCTCTATCGACGGCCCCGCAGAGATACCTTCACCTACGGTTGGAGCATCTTCGTCCTGTTCCATTCTAACTTCACACAAGTATGTCATACGATCTCAATTTGCCTGACAGTGACTCTAGCAGTCTGGAGGTATATTGCAGTAGCATATCCACAGAGAAATCGCGAATGGTGTAGTAACAAGCGCACCTCCCTAATGATCGCCTTCGCTTATGTGTCCTGTCCAATTCTTTGCATACCGCTTTATATCAACACCGAAGTGAGACCGCAAGTGGAAATACTGGATGAACGGGGGATGAGCGTCAATCTAACAAAATTCCAGCAGATGACCAACAGCACAGTCGCGTCTTTCGAAGGCACTAAGACCACGTTATATTTTGTGAAACTCACCGAATCTCCAATGAGCAATGTTCTCAAGGACATCAACGTTTGGATCTATAGCGTGGTGATCAAACTGATACCATGTGTGGCATTAACGGGGTTGAGTATTAAACTAGTCAAGGTGTTGTTGGAGGCAAAACAGAGGCGAAAGAAACTTACTACGAAAAATATAGCAATCAAGATGGGCAACGGCAAGGAGCACGCCTGCGAGAAACCTAAGAAGAGAAGAAAGGGCAATGATAAAGAAAGACAGACTGACAGGACTACGATGATGTTGTTAGCGGTGCTCCTGTTATTTCTCTTCACGGAGATGCCACAGGGCATTTTAGGATTACTTAGCGTTATACTGGGTCCGAGTTTCTTCAACACGTGCTACGTGATGTTGGGTGAGTTCAAAATGTATCAAAATAAACTACAAATAAATACTTAATTGTAGTTGTTTGGGAGCTGATGTGTAATTAAAAATTTTTCTTTTATTTCTAATTCGATTTATATGCAAATGAGTACTCATATTCAACGATTAAAAATACTTAAGAAGCATATCCTCTTCGTTTACATAATCAATTTTATGATTCAATGAATCATAAAATCATAAATTTGTACTTATCAGTGGCCGTAAATCGTATATTATAATATGTCATATTTGTTATATATTTGTTATATCGCGAGAGTTGAGATTTCATTAATAAATTCTAATGAAATTGAACAAATAAATATCTGATCTCTACTACTGTAACAATGATGAATGTGCAAGAAATTTTATATAATATAACGGTATAATAAAACAATATATATGTATATTTATTATTCATTTTATGTCATATAATGTTTTAAATTAGCTTCATTTCTATTATTCTCAAGTTTCAATAAAGTTTTTTATATAATTTAGCTATAAAAAAGATGGGAATAATTTTAATGAGAAACTAAATAATCATTGATATTATATAATTCTTTTATATCACTTTACAATATTATTTTCATGTAAAAGCTTTAATGACTGCTAACGCAATTTACGCAAAATCAATAACCGCTATTATTTGCCACATTATATATCTTTAAAAGTATAGAGATATCGTAAAAAATGTTATTAAATTCGATAATGCAGTATTAAATAGTATTAGATTATAAGCTAACAGAAAAATTACGATGACAAAAATTCAAGATAATGAAATTGAGTCCGTTCAATTCAAAAGCAGAAAAGCGATTCAAATTCAAGCCACGAAAACTTATACGAAGTATTTTCTGTGAATTTCATGAATTTGTCTATAAGACGTTTTGTTTGCTGAACCACCATAAATAGAAGAAAAACATACCGTCACTCGATATTTATGATAAAATATATAACACTCCTATCGTAAAAGTTCTTCAAGACTAAGAGAACATCACAGAGAGAAGAGAAAGAAAAAAAAAAGCCTAAAATATGACAATTCAATGGGTCGTGTAAGAAAGTTTTAATAAGTGCAATTACGGTCAGAGAAGTAACTGCTGTGCCAATTCATTTATTTCACGCATAGAACGATAAATCATTAATGTTTTTCCATTAATTGGTATATATTTGAAAATTGACACATTTGGTATACATTTAAAAATAATATTTAAAAATTATCAAGATAATAAAAAAATGGATCCAAAATTATTGTAAAATTTTATTTATCGCAAATTGATATAAGATTAAATTTTATTTTGTATTATTAGAATAACAAGAAATTTCTCAGAAAAGCTATCTTGTATTAAAAGAAAAAAGTTTCATCTAAATTATATAATCATCACTCTGGAGAAAGATCATATGGTTCATAATTGATGTGCTCGATATTACGATGTCTCATGCGTGAAATATGAAATTGAGGCGAAAACACTGTTACGCAGATCAAATTATACATTTTACGAACATTAAATATGTTTACTTTACGTCACCGGCATTTTCATCGTCGTCATGTTTAATCTGCATTTTACATCATCATATATTATACGTTGCTCTGAAATTGTTACGAGATGTGAGTGGTTGAAAGCATAGCAAATACTTTTAAAAGCGGTATATTAATATATAATGTCAATTACAACTTATTATCATAGCTGTACTTTTACAATATTTTATAACAATGCATTATTTCATCATATATCATATTATATCATTTTCGTACAGATTTATAATATATTTCAAAATTCTTGTTAATAGATTATCGAAGCAGGATGTAATCGCGATTTATTTATTATACTAAAAGTTATTGAAATAATCGTCATTTGTTTTACATAAAAAAATAAAAAAAAGAAATGTTTATTGTATAATGATTTCATTACATTCATAATACGACAAACTTGCAATAAAATATTAAAAAAAACCAATATTTCTCTTTTTATATACGTATACGGTCTCATCATAAATATACTGTTAAAGGCAGAAAGAGTGTCGTGCAGAATATTGTGTACGACAAATCTTGGATCTATACGATCCAAATGTGACATAATAGTATCTTTTTGCCCCGTTAGAATATTGAATCCGGAAAAAGCACCAAATACTCGTTGCTAGATGTCGAAACTTCACAAATATTTTATGTTATATGAAATTCCGTTCTGAACCTCTTAAGTAAAGCTCAGATTTTTTGTCGATATGTTATCGTACATTAAATCAATCCGTCAACTATTTTAAGAAATGGAAGAAAAATATTTCTTTCATATTCCGAAGAAAACTGCAGGTATACTTGAACATAACTCATTTTCTCATTTCATTGCGTTATTCTCTTTTGATTTCACGATTTAATTATCAAGAAAACGTATAATTTTATAAGATAATTTAAATATTTTTATAAAATAATTAAATATATACAATATATATATATATATATATATTTATATCTTTATATATATGTACATCTCAGTGATATTCAATATGATTTAAAGTCTTGCACGGTTCCCATGAATATCTTAAGGATCACAAACTTTCTTTTTTCCCCGAGTTAGCAAAAAATAAATTGGATATCTGCGGTAGAACGCAAATCGGACGAAACGTCAGATAAAAATATAAATCTTCACTAATTTTATTAAAGACATATTTTATATCATAAAATCATTGTTTCTATAAATCATAATTATTTATGTAAAAAATATTGTTTTTAAAAATATTGTACAGGATATTAGCATCAAAATTAAAAAATACCCAAATAATTTCATCATGTGTCCATTTTATAGCAAATTAATCATATATTTAGAATATACATCTAAATATTAATATAAATTAAGACTTTAGAACTTTAAATTTTCAACTAACCAAAATTTGAAAGATTTTAAGATACATATTTGAGATCGAAAAATTGAAAAATGTAAAATTTTAGATTTCCAAATATTTAAATATCAAAAAGAGTTTTGAACGTATCTCATGGTTGTGAATCCTGCAAACGACAGACGATTTTATACATTTCCAGTTAGATTTCCTCTTCTGTTTTTGATATGGAACTAATACTATACTCTGTATTTGTGTTCTATCTTCGATTGGCATATTCTAATTAACACATATACCTTCACCGATGTTGTAATCATGTATAAATGTAATCTTCTTGTAAAACAAAGGCTAACAAGCTTTGCGTATGTGTACAATACATCAGTATATGCATCAACGCTATTCATCTATTCATCCCTCAATTTAACCGCGGGGTTCCATGCAAAATACAAATTCTATTTTTTATACGCCGAAGGTTACACGTATATTACAAAGATAGTAATAATAAGATATCAATAAAAAATCTCAGATCTTTCCGAACTATAATTTGTTTTTATATCTTTATCAACGATTATTGTGTGTGATTTATAATTCGTTGCAGATTAATTAATTTCGATCAGGTTGCTGATCAAAAAAACAAGTAATTAAATTGACCAAACGATTTTAATTTCATCATCTTTACATAAAAAATCGAAAATTATATGTAACATTTTCACATAAAACAATCAAATTAAACTTTTATACCTGGAAGCGGCGCAAATAAGTTTACTGAAACTAATTCCACAATGGTCTGTTTGAATGTACTAAGTTCACTACCTAGTGAGAGAAAATATATTCCATTTGCCAGTTCATTAGCAAATGGAATATATTTTCTTTCGTTATGATACACATGGCATCAGATTCCTACGTATTCGAATTTTAATATTATACATAGTCCAATATGAGATATGAGGAAAGTTGACATGAAATTTTGTATCATGTATTATAGTTTTGTATTATTTTAATTTTTATGAGCCTTTTCTAGTAGAAGTGTTTCTATTTGTGCGGGTATATTTTATCAATATTTATCTGGCATATTTGGCAAAAACAAGAAAGAATTATTCTCTAAGAAGAATTGATATAAAAAAGCTATTTGTCAAGAAAATTACTCCCACAAACGGCGGAGAATGTGATATTAATGCGGTAAAAATTAAAGTTTTATACAAAATATTAATTTTTATTTACTTCGTTTATCCATTATGTATCGATTCTACCTAGCAATTGAGTAAAAGATATAAATAATCAGTTCCGACTTAACTTTTTGATATTCAGACACGCGATGTCTGTAATGTCACCTAATCAATTTCACTTGTGTGACATTATAATACATGCAATAGTGACTTGCATATAATTTTCATTGTTACGTTTGTAGAGCATTTGCTACTGTTAACTTTCTCGCACTCATAATGATCAAGCGCGTGAAACATATTACTGCAGTTCATATTGAACTTCCATTCTTATTAAAGGTAGCGGGCAATTCGCGTTTCATCATTGAAGGTAACGTAAGTTTTACACAACGTAAGTTTTTACTTCCCTTGACAGTACTTTGCATCAACAAAGCACGTAATTTAAAAACAACAAATGCTACTGCGCTGAAAAAACAAATGAGAACGGCTTCTCCATCGATTCTATTATGCTAAATACTAAATAACGGCGGATAATATATCATCCTTCTTATGGAATTTGTATTAAAATTACAAAAGCTTGATTAACGTGGACAATTAATAATGTGAGATTTAAAAAACCAGAAAGACATATAAAGTTCTCTTGGTAAACTTATATAATAATCAAATTTTTCCAGACCATCTGGTGTCTCCGATATTATCTAACAAAGTCTCGCAAAAACATAAGAATAACAATTTCTGAATATATAAAATTTATGTGATTCGGAGATGAGAGTAAAATTTTAATTTAAAACTTTATATTTTTTATGTTACAATATTCATCCTTTTTTCCCGAACAAAAAGTATTACAGGAATAAAATGAGTCTTATACAAAAGAGAAATTTTTCATAGAAATATAAAGATAATAAATTGCTATATTATTTTAATACGGTAGCAAACTATCAAATATATGTAAATATATGTAAATATAATATATTTATAAGTAATACTTTTTTATTGGATCTATGCATGACCTCGGTAATGAGAACATGCGAAAAGTGCGTAATTTGACGCGGCATGATACGATCAACAGAAAAGTTAGACACTAACGAGGAAGTTACTGATTCCGTAATAACTCCGAGTGACATAAACGCGACATCACGTCGCGCATTATCTCAGCACGCTACTAGGAATAACGAATACGACGTATCATGAAGGATGGACACAAAAGAGAGTTCATGAATAATAACACTATTCCTCCACCCTATATTCATCAATAATGAATAACTGACAAAATTATAAACAAGTCCTGTTAACGGCTGGCTACATGATGTAAGCATTTTCATATATGGGAAAATATTTGTTTGCAATTGTTTCTCTGTGTGTGTGTGCGTGCGTGCGTGCGTGTGTGCGTGCGTGCGTGCGTGTGTGTATGTGTGTGTGTATGTACAATATATCATATATATTTAGAATCACCTTCATAAATCGAAATCAAATTGATATCAATTTTCGAACCGTTAGATTTAATATCGACATTTTCTATATTGATCTTCGAAAAACATTTTATCAACGCTACAAGAAGATCGACATTTTATCAACGCATCGATAAAAATGTCGATCTTCTTTTGAAACTGAATAGAAAATCTAGTAGATATCAAATCAAACGGTCTTAAAGATCAATCGACTTCAAATCAACTTGTGAATCCAACATCGACATAATTGTCGATACATCTATAATGCGTAATTTAATTCATTTTGCATATGTCCTCCTCCTCCCCCATCTCTCTCTCTCTCTCTCTCTCTCTCTCTTTCTCTCTCTCTCTCCCTTCCCCCTCTCTCTCCCTCGCTCTCCTAATATTTTATCATATTATACTTAATCTTAATGTATACTTAATATATACCTAATCTTAATAGAAAATATAAAATAATTTATAATATATAATAAAATCATTATAGAATTAGTCAAATATATTATTTTCAAATATATTAGACAATTTCATTATTGTTAACTTTTAAGTGAGTAGAAAGAGGAATACTTAGAACACTCCAAACAAATACGTTTGTATAGCATTTGTCATTGTTAACTTTCTTACAAATTTTATCTTTATATTTATTAATGTAGTTTACACATTTTTTAATAATATATATAGATATTTACATTATTTATATTCTTAAAAGAGAAAAAACGTAAATAACTTTAAGACTTCTGGGCACTTCTGTTTATTTTTTTTTTCCAGAGCAAAATTTTTAAGATAACTATGCGAGGTGCAATAGCCATCTACTTATACCTGTAACGACATATTTAATGTAAATATAAAAATAATTGTGCAACAGAGTTGGCAAATGTTTTGCTATCGATTATAAACTAAGTCAATGCTGATTCATCAATGTTACAAAATTGTATTCAATGTAACGATACAAACACGAATCTTCCATTCATTTAACTCGTGAAATAATTTTGAGATACATTCGCTGTTGTGCAATACACAATCTCAATTAATGAAACTGTTCGCAGCAGAAGTTAATTAAGAGAACTTCGTTCAAGAAGTGTACGATTCCGCGAATTCGTTCTTGTAGTTTTGTGGACAGTAAGCAATGTAAGATTAATCAAAGTAATATGTACGTTGTGTATGTAATAGATGTCTTACTAAATTCTATACAAGACTTCGAAACTTTCGAAGACCAGATAAATAAAAGATTGATGTTACTGTCGTCGAAAAGAAACGACAACTATAAAAGAATAACCTTAACTTTATTATATACAATGTTTTATATGAGAATACTAAATCACATCATAATGTAATCACTTAAAGATAGATTGTCTTGTAGAAAATATGAAAAGCTAATAAATTTTTTATCGCCAAACTTCTATTTTCAACTAGTTCTCTATTTTCATTTAATCTATTCAGATTCATTAATAAGTATAATAACTCTTTCCACACTTCTCGCGATAGTTGTCACACTGAAGGTAGTCAAAATTAAATTAGATTTTTTTTCAGGAAAGTACATTTGAATTTACAAAAAAAATTTTGACAATATTTAATAAAACATTTAATAAAATAGTGCATCAAATTTTGATATAACGATTACAAATAGCTGATATTGTTTTCACCTAAAAAAGTAATTTTAAACAATCTCTTATACAGCATATTTATTTTATGCATTTTTATTTATTTTAAAAATAAATAAATGTAATCGGATTACATGAATGTTGCGAAAATGGAGCCTACTGGCTTTACGTATACGTTATTTCTGTTTAACCAAAAGTTAAGCTATATTACAAAAACATTTCATAATGGAAAATGATGAAAATGTTTAATAATTATTAAGGCCAAAAACATCATCAAAAATCAGAAAAAATCAGAAAAAAATATATCGTAACTTATAGAATTTATGATATAATTACGTATAAATATATATAGTGATGTATCGCTATTTTAGCTGGATATTTAACTAATCCTTCAGAAACTACGTATAAAATTTTATTCCAAAATTGTTAATACCTTTCTATTGCAAATATTACAAGTGTACATGATATGTACATATATATAATTCTATATATGCATACATATACAATAACATGTAAAACAAATTTTAAACACAAAATTAAAAACAAATATTTTTAATTAAAAACAAATACCTTTAAAAAAGTAATTAACTAAAATTGATATTACTGTATAAAAATTTGATACTCAAGGCCTATACTGCTGAGAGCATATTAATTTTCAATAGATATTTGAATCACTCCGGCAATTAAAATTATAAAAACGCAGTTCTTGTTTTATTATCATATTTGCTTAAAAGTAAAGACAATAAACTATTTTTCAAGTTCATAATTACATAAATAGTAATATATACACTCAAGCATTAAAATACTGTTCATAAAAATTTGCGTGCTATTAAAAATATAAAACGCTAATTCTACTCTACTTATTATATTTTCTTCATTTTGAGTATCTTAATACATTGAATCAAAATTTTACAAAATTCATCTAAAACTAATTCTAAAAAATATATGTATATACACACACACTCGCACGCACACACACACACACACACACACACACACACACACACACACACACACACACACACACACACACACACACACACACACACACACACACACACACACAC
>Ga0157363_1007934_pt1 | contig 10073 bp, 6 predicted proteins | sample AttsexASBM1_FD_111477 | JGI IMG/M metagenome (GOLD analysis project Ga0157363, IMG submission 111477) | Fungus gardens microbial communities from leaf cutter ant in Ribeirão Preto, State of São Paulo, Brazil - Atta sexdens ASBM1 | ecosystem: Host-associated > Fungi > Mycelium > Unclassified ...
TAAAAAAACCGATTAATATATTATTGCCACGTTGAGTTCACTTCGGTAGTAAATAGTTAAATAAGATACAAGATGCTGCCGGCATCGGTCTGTACGAAATATTGGCGAGTCCAATTTATGTCAAAATTTATGTCACTAATCACGAAGCTATGTATCCATAGCAATAAAATTTTTATTGGGCGATTGTATTTTGATTACGCGCCATGAATCTAAGCAGTGGACTCAAGAGCTCGCTCAAGAACGATCGAACAACAATTCACGTCAATGTGCGAACCGTCGACAATTGAGAATTATGTGAATCGTGTTCCCCATTAATTTTCGTGGACTGTCTCGTGAAACAGATGGTAATTTATGCCGAGAATGGAAATTTAAACGAGACGTTGTCTCATACACCACACGCGATACAATTAGCTCTTGACGAGAGAGTTGCGAAAGAAGATAAGGATCAACTTTGTCCCATGATTACTCAGTTCTAGAAAACAGTGAGACGTCAGTCTCGTTTAATTATTGCCTCGACTTTAGTAAGTTTGAGATAATTAGAATCTATTTATTGCATGAATAATGATTTTGTTATAAAATGAACAAATCGTATTTAATTGATATTTATAAAAGTAATTAATGTACCTTATTCTCATCAAAATAATTACATATAATAAAAAAAAAAATATGCCACATATTTAAATTAAATTGTTATAAATAGGAAGGAACATACAGTCAAATACGCAAGATATTTTTTTTGTCAAAATACATACATTACATATTTAAAATTAAAAATGTAATAATACATTTTTAATTTTAAATATATGACTTTGGCAAAAAATATTTTGCGTATATGACTGTATGCTCCTTTCTATTTATGTTTCATGTTATTGAGCCACCTCTATTATTAAATTTTAAATTGTTATTTCAATAAACTTTATTTTTTCCCTGAAAATGTTTTTTCGAAAATACTTTTAATTCACTGATGTATTTATTTTTTAATTATCATGTCTCGTATGTTAAATAATGAGATTCATTTTGCACACATAGCCGCTAATTTTAGTCCTTCGTGTGCGACATAAGTTTTTCATTGTCCTGTATTATCAACACGATACAATTTACGAGAAGGATTCATAACTGCAGTTGATTACGCACGATTGTCGTAAATCAGTCCGGTTATTATTTTTTATGATGAGCACAATTTTGTTGCGATTATTGGTAGTAAATTTCGCTGGCGACGCACGACTCTCTTGAGAGATGGAATGTTCGTATAATTATGATAACTTGTACCATGATCTATGTTTCTCTTTTATCTTCACAAGTTATTTGCATTTTAATTTACAAAAGAAAACACACAGGTATCATTCTTATTTCAAGTAACACCTATTAAATTGAAACAATAAATCAATTTTATTTATTACTTTCCTTTTGTTCTATAATTTTCGAGACATTAACTGATGTATTAATAATATAACTAGCAATAACATCGTCCCCAATTTTTGATAAGACTTCAATATAAATTAAAGAGAAATTAATCTTCATTTATTCGTATTAAACAAAGGAGTATTCGAAGAAATAATTGTTATTCATTCCTGTATCTATGCAAATTATTCGGTATAACTAAATGTGTGGTCGCTTGAATATTTATTAGCTTTTCTCTTCAGCTTAAAAAATATTTTCTTCATCAAAGGAAGCTTATAAGCTTTCTCTAAAGTATGCTTTGATGGCGATCCAGTCGAGGCACGCTTGATTGATTTTATAAATCCTTTGGAATGACCAATGAAGATTCTCTTCGTTCTACCATACATGTAGCAATCGCGAAGGGCTCTTTAATATCTTGCACACTCATGCCTTACGTAAGATTAGGGCGCATAAAATTAGGATAAGATTGGAATGCATTCATCTCCGCAGTCCCCTTTTATCATTTACGATACATATATAATACACCATATATAGTATATCCCACTTTAATCAAATTAATTTTAAATGAGATTTTTTAAATATTTTAAATTTAGCTTTTTTAAAAAATTTCAGGACATATCTTTTGCAACTTTTCCATTTCTAATATTCTTATAATCAATTAAAATTCTCATAATTTAATTCACATCTGATAAAAGAATAAGATTTCATTATCTATTTATATCTCTGAATTCAATTTGTGAAATATCTTTTGTTTTCAGTTATTTATAATTAGAAATCTATTGATATCTCTACAGTTTTGTTACAGAAAAAAATTTAAATTAATTAAGAAATTGAAATAAAAAAAATCTTATCTATAAAAATAGGACCACTGTGTGGCATTAAAATATTTGAGATATCTGATATTATTAGTTATATATTTAATGAGAGATATTTCTTGGTTGAACGTTTTTGGACATTTTATTATCTAATAAATGATAATGATATTATCTAATGATAAGTTTTCTATTGAAGTCAAATTAAAATTCAAATATTTCTAAACATAATTTCGATAATATAGTTTAATCTTAAATTATTTAAAAATTAAATGTAAATTTGAGAAATCAGTTCTTTAATTTCTATAATTAATCTCAAAAATTTTGGTTTATTTTCAATTTGCTGATAATCGCGAGAACTTCCACCACATTAGTATACTTCTCTTGTCTTGCTCGTGGGAATGAAGCGCTTTTATCTTGCATAAGATCTTCCATTTATCGAGATGCAATGGCCAAGGTCCTTTTATAGGCGCCATGTAAAGTCCGCGCTTTATCTTAATTTCAGGTAGCGGATCGTCACGCCTGTTTGGCTATCTCCATCATTTTCCGGGTCGTCTATCTATGCTGTTTCTTAATAGAATCAGCGCATCTCAAAGGTGCAGCATAACGAGATATGCAGACGACAGTAAATTCGAACCCTATGCACTGATACCAGCGGGTTGACGCAAGTGGATTTGGTGCGATCAACTTGATTAAAGCTCTCTTTCATCCGATTTTCAGTTATGCTTTGACATAAAATTTTCTCCAATAATTAATTAATCGTACCATTTATATCACGTGTCGCTAAATTATCACGCTTTTTCCAATTATCATGGGAAGAATGATTTTACTAAAATATCTAAAAATTTAACTAGATATAGATCTGAAAATAATATTGTTGAACCATCAAAATACATTACATAGGAAACTCGAGCATGATGAGCAAAGCTGAAAAAAATTTTAATATTCTAGCAATCAACTAGTGTCCCACATAATTATTTTAATAATCCATCAAAATTATTTTTCAGAGTTATATACTAAATTTTTAGATACTTCAGTAAAATTATACTTTCCGTGCAGAAGCTAAAAAAGAATAGTATACATATTCGATGTTTCAAGATAATAGAATCAATTCTGAATGATTTCTATATAACAAAAATAATATACATATAAATAAAAAAGCAATATATATTATCCTTATTAATTTTCGATTTTCTCAAAAATTTATTTTGATAAAGTTACGTTTGTTTTCTATTAACTAAATAGCTCATTTTCTGTGTTACAGCGTGTGACTGCCATCCGATCGGAGCTTCTGGAAAGACCTGTAACCAGAGCAGCGGCCAGTGTCCCTGTAAAGACGGCGTAACCGGTATTACTTGCAACAGATGCGCCAGGGGCTACCAACAGAGCAGATCGCATATTGCGCCTTGCATCAGTAAGTACACGCCCACGCGTGCGTTCACTGTGCTTGATACCCGGTTTCATTGCCGCGTTTATCTTTTATTTCGATTTCGTTTCCGTCGACGCTCGTCACCCCCCTCGAGCCAAGCTCGTTTTGTGCGAGCTACGCCAAGCATGTCGCGATACAACGAGGAAGATAGTATTCCGACTACAGAGAATAAGAGAAATTGTGTACCTTTTCATAAGATGATGTTATGATACATTTGAATAAATTTTAAGAAACTAGTTAGTCAAAAAAATGAAAGAGAAAGCGGATTTCTTGCAATGACATTTCTTGAGAACGTTTGAATTCTTTCGCAGTTTTTTCAGAAATAATGCTTTAAAGTAGATTCAGAATGGTAAAATTATAGAGAATTTAATATGAATTAAAATATGAATTTATAAATTCAAAATAAAAGAAAAACATATCGCAAAACCTCTTTCTGTCAATGCGATTTATCGTTATCGATATATTCGCGTGCACATTACGATACAAAGATGCGCAATGTTGTATGACCAGAAAGAGAATGCAAAAAGTCTCTCACCAAGATGATTTCACGTTCGATCTTTTAGTCTGCTACCAGGGTGGCGAGAAGGTCGAGCAAAAAAAACACTGAAGCTGCTCGACCACACCCGTACTGCTCTCGAGAATGATCGATCGATCGATCGGGAGAAACACGCGACGATCTCGACACTGGATCTCCTCGCGCTTGTCCAATTAGGCGAAATTTGCAAAAACGTGTGTGCGACCATCGGATCGAGACCTATCCTCTGCTTCCACCGTTCACGGATGGCTTTTAGTTTCAAATCGAGTTTCAATCAAGAACGAGTGTTCGTGTCACGAAAGATTACATCGTTACCCGCCTCCGAGTATCACGAAGACACAATGCTTGTATTTTACCGTGCAAAAAGGGTTACAGACAGCGTAATAAATATAGGACGAGCGAAAATGTCGTACGGTTGTTTGTGCTTCGAGCAATGCACTCAGATTTCATGCACATTACTTCAGATCACAAATATAAAATAATGAACATTTATATTTTTAAATATATTAAAAAAACCGCCGAAGAAGATAACGTCTTTAAGATTTTAATGATTATTAATGATCTATTTCCGAGAAGATCAGAAAATATTTTTCGCAATCTCTTTATAAGAGAGAAACAATTATTATTATAATAATTCGAGCGAGAAGTTCTTAGCATGATCATCTGCAGGATTAACTCAGCCTTCCATCCAGACTCGATTCTCTCATTTATCTCGTATTCTTGCAGAGATACCCAGAGTCGTACAGACGCAAGGTACGGCTGGTGAAGAGAGCGGCGAGCATGAGGACGACGACGACGAGCGTGGATACGACGGACGAGCTGGTAAGTAAGTGCAAAGTAAATTCGAAGGTGCGTATATACACTGAGCAAATGAACAGTGAACGCAAATTTTCAGACATTTATATATATATTCATTTGTTCACGCTATTTCGCTCGAATTAACGCTGTGCCTTTGACTACATTTGAATTTTGGCGTATTGATATAGTTAAATAGTTATAATATTTGAAAAGTAATGGTAATCGACAGTTGTATTCCACTCACGAAGATGTAATTATACTCGTACTCTCTAAAAGTGAATCAGTGTATTATTACTGACTTCAGTGCTACACTTATAACTGTAGATTCAATCTGCAGAAAACCACAACCTCTAAAAGTAAATCAGTATATTATTACTGAAAAAAACAATAAATATTCGCTAATTATTACATCAGTTATCACTATTACTTTTTAAATATTATAACTATTTAACTATATCAAAATACGTCAAAATCCAAATGTAGCCAAAGGGACAGCGTTAATTCGAGCGAGATAGCGTGAACAAATGAATGTCTGAAAATTTGCGTTCACTGTTCATTTATAATTCTATTTAATTATAATTCAAGAAAAATTATACGGTTTTATCTGATTATCTCCGTGTCTTGGAATATTATTAAATGTCAATTTTTGATATTATAAGTTGTTTCTCACTTTGATAAAGTGGACTGCAATGTTCATGAAACATTAATATTTAACGATACATCAAGATGTGCAAGATAATCCGTAAACCATGTAACTTCTTTAAAGAAAACCCGTATAAAGTATCAATTATAATTATTAATTAATTAAAATTACTAATGAATTAATTATATCCCACAACGTAAAAGCTATATAATAAAAAATAGTTTTTAGATAAAAAATTGCAAATGTTTTGCAAATGTTTCTATTAAATATTGTAACTGTTAACTTAAAAAAACATACATATATTAAAACTTCTAACGTCTATTATGCACATATCTTATTTTAACTACAATATCTATTTTTGGTTCGTTATATGTTTGTTCAGTATATACGCACTTCCATGCGACTATGTATAATTTGCTTGTTTGCGTTTAACTATCCTATGTTCAAACTACTTGACATTCCGAGTGTTACGGTACGACGCGAACACTCTAGTGACACACTAGACGACGTAAAAATTACTAGTGAACGATGAAACGTAAGAAGATAAAATAGATGAGTGGGAAAGACAGAAGAGACAGAAGGGAGAATAACATCTCGAGACTTAAGAGGAAAGCGATGTTAACGTAGGTCGATATTCTAATGTCACGTATTCAGCGCTAATGTCCCTGTCCGATTCTGAGTTACATTTGTCTTGTACGATTTAATATAAACGTGAGATGAAAGTCAAGCATTTAGCGCTGGTAAACATAAAATAAATACGAGCATAATACTCTCCCAAGTAATTTTGTGACAGTCATGAATCCATTGTGATATTGAAATGATACTGAAAAAACGTTATTTCGTGCGAAATTAAAAGAAAGCATGTATTAAGATATTTTAATATCAAGATATTTTAAAATCAATTCGCGTAAATTTTTTAAAATAAATACAAAAGAAAAATTTACTTTGCACTTCAATTTGAAATTATTATAAATAATTAATGAATCATGAATTTGTTATACTTTAAAATCTGCGTTGCTAATGATACTCTTTAAATATAATCCATGTTCTTTTTGCATTAATATTTTATATTTATTTGCATGGTTTTAAGAATTAATATTACTTGAAAACATGACAGAACTGAGCAAATACATATTATACAAAATTCTACGATATTTTATTCTGTATTATCAAAAATATCTGTAAAATAGATAAGTAAAAAATTTTTATCGATAAGGAAATCTCTTTCTACTAAATTTCAAGATTAACTTTTCGAAAAGCATTAATATCGAAACTATGATATGTTAAAGAAAAAGAATTTCGTAACTTTATACAGTAATAAAAATCATTACTTCTTAAGAAATCATCATTAAAAAAGAGATTGGAATTTATCCGTGAAATTCAAATTTATAATGAGAAACTGCTGAACTTTTGACACGTATTGCATACATAACTAAATAAACTTTGGTATACGAATCTGAGTATGATCATTATTATTTCCGTAAATTTAACGAAGATTAATCAGGATGGAAGGAAGTCGATCTGGATACGAGCTTCGTCGCCACGTGGTAGAACGGAATGCAGGCGCTATATTAATTTAAGCAGACAGAGCAGATAGAGCTGGTGAGCGAGCGAGAAGGAGAAAGAGGGTCGGAACGTCTAGCCGCTCGGTCGCAGCCTCTCAGCCACCCCTAATGGCTTAATTAAAACTACCCTCGCTTGCGGCTCGCCCGTTTACTCCGGCATTTTCACTCGCGTAGACGATGCGCGATTTTCACAGCGAGCTCTTAACCGTGTTCGGGCAAGTGAGCGAATCCTTTATTCGAGACATCGATGCATCGCGATAAATTTAGGTTTTAAATGCCGATATTTTCTCAACTGAGATATTATAAAAGACATATATTATAAAAGAAGTAAAAGACAAAATCTGACAGGATTCAGTTCTAATTAAATTTGATATATACGCATTTCATTCAAGTTAATATGTACATATTCGCAATGCAAGTTTGTAATTTTTTAAATAAAAAAAACATTTTAATTTGTATGTGCTTAAAAATATTATGCTTCAAATACCTTATAGATATTTTTTTATATAATTAAAAATAGAACTTGACAAAATAAAAAATTTATTACAAGCAATAAATTCTATTTAAATATTATGAAGAGTCTACGTTGATTGGAATAAATATTTAAAAAATACTAAGACGCGGTATATAGATCAATACTGCGGTACATAGAAGGATTAAACATTAGAAGCCGTCGATGTACACTAACGTAGTTATTGTCCTAAAACTTTAACAAGAAAGCTTTATGTCCTAATTTAGTATCGTCCTCACGACCCTGTCTTAAGAATGTTACAGAGAATAGCTTCCGATTTTATGTAGAAAAATGGTTCTTTCCTACGTTTAAAACTGTTTTAATCTATATGCAAATGGTTTCTTATGTCACTAATTATTCTACAATAAATTATAGAATTTGTAGTACCATTTAATATAACTTGATCAAAATATTAAAAATTATTTAGTATAATATACAATTAACTTTTGTAATTCAATTATTCTAGATTATTTTCTAATTAGCTAAAAATATATTTATTTATAATTTTATAAATGTCACTTATATAAATTCTATTTATATTTCTCTTATATATATATATATATTTATTTTTGTATTTTATAATTAGATTAAATTTGTCGTTTGTTGTTTAGATTAAATTGTCGTTCATCAAAATATTTCAGCTCTGCATTTTAGTGTCATGTTTATATTGATATCGGGTACATCGCAACAGAAATCAGGATAAACAGACTTTCACTCGGCAGTTACAATAATCAGATAAGATGTTGATTTGAAACTTGTAAAACTGTGCTGACAATACGTCTCGCGTTCACGATGGATCGAGCGATTTTTCCAGGTTGAAAATTGACGGCATGAAAAGCGAGAGGCTCTCGTAGTTGTCGTCCCTCTCGAGTTCTCTCGTTGCATCGAATGCACGCGTTTCTACCCACGCGTGTTCCATATGCAGAGCGCAGATTACGTCTCGACGCTCCCTGCATTTCGAACGCGAATGAAATATCGATGCGCGAAGAGGAATATTGTGATCGAGTTTGCACTTGGGGCCAAATACACCCCACGGGTGATATGATACTAATTATCAGATATTGCGATCGTTAAAGAAATTATTCTTATTTGATTAATTTGTTTTGCAAGCATTGAACTGAAGATAAAACTATTTAATACAATTAAGAGATTATAAGACGACAATTTATTTTTTTATTACAAAGAAATTTTTTTGAGAGTATTTCTATATATATATATATATAACTTATCCTATTTCTAAGTTTAAAGATTACATACAGTGACTGCCAAAAGTTCTCAGCTAATGAATAATTTTATTGTATTTCTCAGATAAAAAATCTTTACAAAAATGTATTCAAGTATTTTAATATATGTACCAGTATTTAAAATATTATGTTATTAACCTAGATTTATGTTGCATAAAATATTTAAAACATCTTTTAGATGTTTTATGTTTAAAAAATGTCTAAAAGATGTCTAAATGATTTCTAAATGATTTCGATCTTTTAAATACCTTATGCAACATGTTATCTGGGTAAGTTGATTATAGTAAAAATTTTATTAACTTTAATATAAATTGAGAAACAGATTGACAAAAATTATCATAAAATTACATGTGTTAGCGAAAATTATTGGTCACCGTATAGATAAGACATTAAAAAAGATATTCATAATTCGCAAAAATTTCTTTTTCTACATTTTATTTTGCAAACTAATATTTCGATGTGCTTACTTTCCCAATTCTGAAATATTTAAAATTCTTGTGAACTAACGTTTATATTGGGACGGAATGATCGCGATTGGATTGAATTTTGTTCCCGTTTGATTTTTGCTATCGCGTGTTTCTTTACGAGACGCGTAGAAATTTTGCCGCCTACATGGTGCACATAATTTCGCTTGTAGATTACGCAGCGACGTTACCTACTCCACTCGTACAGAAGTGAAATATCGACGCAAGTAGTATCGTAATCGAATTTACACCTGGTGAGTGTCGCGCCGAGTGGCACTGTCGCTGTAAATTCTTGTGGGGAAACTGCCGCAGGAACGACTTGCGTAAATTATCTACCGTAATAGGCCTCCTGGAAATAGTCTTCTTGCAGTCGCTCCTCTTTCCCCACGAAATCACGATCGCGGCCTCAGTATCTCGATAATGTCACGATAAGTCGTTGCAAGTTAACGTTCTTATACAGCGGATATCTCGGACATAGATAACGTAAGAATAGATAACTAAGAAAATAATAGTCATTTTGAAGAAATTTTGATATTTACATGTGATATTTATATGTAGATATTGGATATCGCGGATTAACACTCACGTGCTTAAATTTCTCAACTCACATTTTTCAATTTATTAATATATTTGTTGTTAATAAATATTATATTATATTATATTATATTATA
>Ga0157363_1007935_pt1 | contig 10073 bp, 5 predicted proteins | sample AttsexASBM1_FD_111477 | JGI IMG/M metagenome (GOLD analysis project Ga0157363, IMG submission 111477) | Fungus gardens microbial communities from leaf cutter ant in Ribeirão Preto, State of São Paulo, Brazil - Atta sexdens ASBM1 | ecosystem: Host-associated > Fungi > Mycelium > Unclassified ...
TTATTATAAAATATATAAGTATATATAAATAAATTCAATGCAATTCTCATTGTGCATGAGAACAATATCCATTAAACGCTATAGAATTTAAATATTTTATTTTGTTTCTTCCCAAAATATATATTTTAATATCATTTATTAAATATATATATTAATATATTTAATATATTAAAATTTAATATTTAATATATTAAAATTGGTTATTCCGTATTTAATCTCATGTCTATAAAATTCTATTGATTCAAGACTTAATTATATAAAATAACTCCATCTTATCAAATCAAAATAGCTCCAATAGAATATACATAATAAAATATACACAATCATTGATAATGAAGACTAGATTTTATATCAGAGTACTTGATCTTTCAAGTAAAAAAATCTTTTTTTTATTTTAAGACAATAATATAATAATAATCGCGTATACAATTTTGCTTTTGCGTGACAGGCACTGTACATGTTAATTTCTAATGTAAACGATGAATTGCTAGTTTAATGCATCGCTCACTCATAAATCTGAGAGCAATGTTTATCAATCTCATGGACCACCATACGTAGAGTATCGTGAGAAACAGTGTGTTGTATAATAGCGTTGTACCGATCCTCGCAAATAGACGGATATAAACCGTAGACTGAAGCGGGGCATTATATACTTTCCAGGAAGTATCCAAGGCGGAAGGGGTACGTGGTCACCGGGGTCAGGAAAATCGATACGTGCGCAAGAAGCTGCATCACGATTCTGCTTCTTCGTTTGGTATAACCGACACCGCGCGATTTCTTCCTGTAAGAAATATCTCTCCCAATTTATCACTTGGCGAATTTGACCTCTGTTTGCATTAAGTTTATTAAGTTTCTGGCATGAAGGATTTATTTTTTTTTTAAGAGTGGGGACAAAATTATATAATGTATTAACGATATTATATCATTTGATAAGTCTTCTTATTTAATATATAAATAATTTATAAAAAGAGAGAGAGAGACTCAAATGTAAAAAATGTGAATCTCGAAAAGTTCACGTTACAAAGTTATAAATTCGCATGCAACTGTAAACTCCCACGCTGACGAAGTTAGAAAATCGTCGGTCTTAGAAAAGAGGAAAAAGAGGAATCTCCCGTGGGGGTGACATAACGTATTGTGAACGTCGATCGAGGCGAAATTGTTGGCGCCAGTAACATACCGGGAAGTGAGGAGAAGATGCGTCAATAATAGACAAACCGACGAGTCGTGAAAAGCTGTGGGAGCGCGGTGCCAAGCATCATCGGCGACGATAGGTATGTTTCTATGGTCGAAGAAAGTTAAGAATTTTCACTCCTAGAGAAAGCACACTGCATGACGCATGTAGATATTACGCCACGTAGAATGAATTTCCCCCTTTGCCTCGACGGCCTTCGATCCATTAGTATCGTCTTTGCTGCTGTTAACACAATACATCTTCTCTCACTGAGTCGCCTCTTTCTATCGGCGCGTTGAAACTTCTTTCTTTTACTGTCTTTTATTTTCTAATTTCTTGTATAATCAAACACATAAATCGGTATTCATAGTCCATTATTTTAAGACGTCTTAAACAATGTTTTAAGCTGCTAATGCGATCGTTTGATTGATTCCAAGGAAATGTTATTTTCCCTGGTAAAAAAAAGTTGAGAACGATAGGATTTCTATCAATTGATTTTTTATAAAAGTTATATCGTTTTCTATCATCAATTTCGCGAGATTAGATTGATTGGATAAATCTTATCAAATTTTATCGAATTCTATGAGATTTTATATAAGATTTCTAGAAGATTTAATTCAAATAATAATAAATTCACGAAGAGATTTCGAACAATATACAGGATTTTTCTATCATTCTCTATCAATTTTTTTACTAGGATTGTACTTAAGATAATCTTAAATAAGGCTTTGACTATGAATCAGGATAGATCGTTAAAAAGTTAATTAATTTTAACTTAACTTAATTACATTTTAGTCTCTTAATTTTTTAACTTAATTTAATTATTTTATTGGTAACTATTAATTTTTAATTTGATTTTTTTTAAGTCAATCCTTAGATACAATGCGAGAGGCTAATGAGTATATAATTTAGTAATTTTATAATCGTTACTTGTGAATAAAAATAACCAGATTAAATAAATAAGCTGTAAGAAAGGAAAAATACGAAAAATTATGTAAAATAGTAAAACTTTTTCTCTTTTTTTTGGTTGTTCGTTCAAATTAAATTCAACTTTTAACTTTTTAATTACATTTTTTATTAACTTAACTTTTAATTCAATTAATTTTATTATGGATTAATTTTAATTAAGTTAAAAAAAAGTTAACTTACTCAACCATACTATTAATCCTATTCTATGTTTCCGAACTGTTCGAAAATTGTGATGTTCTTAACGCATTGTGCAAATTTGAGATTATCTTTATCTCTTCGAAAAAAGTTCGCATTTTTCATTGTCCTCCATCCAATTCAAATTTCAACATATACATGTATTGTAGCTCACTTGTGCGTGTGGAACAGATAATTGTCATTCCATACATTTTTATAATACTAATTAAGTCAGTTAGTTAATATAATTTATACCTGAAAAATTTGTGATCTAAATAATATTTTTATTTAGGATTGAATCGGATACAAGAAAATATAAATGATAAGCTCTAAAAAAATAAAATTTTTCTAATGATATATATAATACGATATAATGATATACATAATACGATAAATAAATATTAATTAAAGAGGAATAATAAGCTCGAAAATTGTTAAAATAAATCATTTTTTATTGCATTTATAATGTCTCTTAGAATTTTCTCTTGTACTTATTCGCATTCTCGGGTCCACGAAATTACGAAAGAACGATCTACGGAAGCGACCCGCGTAGAAATGCGTAGTAACATAAATCGCGATAGGCACAGTTAGTCGCGTCACCTCATGTTCGAGGTACCAAAGAGTCGCACGACTCTTATGCAATACGGTGGATTGTAAGTGTAAAGCGATTACGTAGTAAGCAAGCAAATTTCACGATAGGCCGAAATGTACTAACATAGAGAAATGGATTTTTAACCAGTATCTCTGTGATACCGCGTAAATACTACAAAGAAATTTTATGCGTTGTAGAAAGTAGTTGTTGTGATAGAAATACAGTCGTATAATAAACTGACGAGACACATCGTACGTACAATTGCAATCAAAATGTAGTAAATCAATAAAATTGTAATAATTGTATATTTATGTAATACATGATTTAATTTTTACAACGATCATTTAACTAATATAATCAAGAAACAACACATAATTTTACATAATTTTTCTTAAATACATAATTTTTCTTAAAGAAATAAATACTAATTAATAAAAAATAATAATTAAAGGGAAATATGTAAATTTTTATACATACATTTTTTTTGTACTTTGATATTACTGTAATTTGTTGTTTGGCAATGTTGTATTAAAATTGTAAATTTTCTCATTCCTCAAAAAAATAATCAGTTCTATGCTCCAACAAGATATTTTACTTATAATTTAAATCCTGAATGAATAGCAACTATACCAAACGTTAAATTTTGATAGGTCACATTTCTGAATCCTGCGAATTCAATCATATTCTGAAAATATAATAGAGAACATGAAAAGCAAATATAACAAAAAATCGGGAAAACATAGTATAATAAAAAGTCTGCGCGCGCGCGCGCGCGCGCGCGCGTGTGTGTGTGTGTGTGTGTGTGTGTGTGCGTGCGTGCGTGCGTGCGTGCGTAGAATTACAATAAAGAATAATAATATCAAGGAAAGGTTTTCAAAAAACCTTAATATCATTATTGCAGTTTATGTATAAGAAATAATAAAATTTAAAAAAATGCATTTTTTACCTTGAAATCTTCTTGTTTTGGAAACTTTCTTATGCTTTCTATAAGATACTGATAAGGTTTCCACTTTCCCATAATCAGTTTCCCCATTACAGGTATTATTTGAAAGGAATATTGATCATACAACCTAAAATAGATAGTAAATGAAATTTTAAAACTACAAGTTATATGTATATCATCTTTTTATAAGTTTTTTATTATTTTAGCATATACCATTGTAAAGGTTTATTATCAATGTGACTAAATTCTAGACATAAAAATCTTCCTCCTGGCTGTAATACTCTGTATGCCTCAGACAATACCTGTGACATAAAAATTAACAAATAAATTCAATTAATTATATTTAATATAAATTTAATTAAATTCAGATATACTTATAAATTTTAATTTAAAATGTGAAATAGGTATTATGTGTAATGAGTAGAGATTAATAAATGTAAATTCTGTATAATGTACTTTGAATATATTTCAGTATTTTTACACAAATAAGGCTTTTCTGTTCCTGCATTAGACTATACTAGAAATCTCATTCTTGCTTTCGACAAATATTAAACATATACCTATCTCATTTTTATTCCAATAATGTATACTAGTTCAACCATAGAAAACAGATCTTAATTGATTAAGTAAATCAATATTGTACCTTATCGATATGTGTTACATTCCTTATTCCAAACGCTATGGTATAGGCAGAGAAAGAATCATCTGCAAAGGAAAGCTTTTCTGCATCTTCTTGCTTCCATGTAATATCATAATTACTGTCCCCTGATAAACTTAGCTCACTTGCTCGGTTTTGCCCAACGTCTAACATATGTTGATTTATGTCACATACAGTTACACGACTACGTACATTATGTGGATTTGGCGTATTCCTCAGAAAATTAATATACCGAAATGTAATGTCGCCTGTGCCACCAGCAGAATCCAAAAGATGCGTACCATGAGTAGGTCCTAATTCCTGTACCAAAATATCTTTCCAGATGCGATGGATACCCATACTCATTACATCATTCATTATGTCATAAGAATTGGCAACATTTTCAAATATGGCGTATACTGCAAGAAATATTTTTGAATCAACTTTGACTGCACATCCAATCATTCAAGAAGCTACAATAATTATAAAATTATATATAGTAATTCTCAAGAAGTTATAACTGTTGCTATTAATATTGTCTAATTCATTGCGGCAACTATTAGTATTCCATATAATAAAAAAGAGATAAACATTCGACAAAAATAATAAAATTTTCACCTTCCCGTGCTTTCTGATTGTCTTTAATCGTTTGGAAACCAAAGTGTGTTGATCTTTCTTCTGAATTATCCTCTGAAGATGTGTTTGCTGTTTTCGAATAACCACGTATAGTTACAGCAGTTCTTAAATATCTATCTAGTATTCGACTTTCTTTAATGATATTCAAGCAAAGATTTTTATAGGCCATCGTACCATGCCTGCAAGACAATTAAAAAAAAACAATCCATAAACAGTCCATAAACAGTAACATATGACTTGACACTACACTCGCATGAGTCGTACACTCACTTCACTTGCACTTCCTGCACTCGAGTTTATTTCTTTTTCTTCCTTCAAGGTTGCAGAATGATAGAGAATATATATCCATCTCATTCAGGTATAGTATAATAGTGTTGCAAAGTGCAAAAGTACAACGAATAAGTCTAACAGTCAACATGTGCTATCAAATATATAAATAAATTAATAGATAAATAAAATTATAATATATATGTATTATATGTATTATATGTATTATATGTATTATGTTATGAATAGACTTGTGTATGTGCAGTTGTTGAATAGATAACATTTCAAGTCCCAAAATTTTTTTTATTTTGCAACTAATCACGTGACACATATTTTTGCTGAACAACATCTGTTAGTTGCTGTCGATAGAGATAACAATTATGCAATTCAGTAGCATAATAGAATTGCTGCATCTGATAAATTAGTTTCATCTGTTCTGCCGAACATCCAGAGCGTTTTGTCCAATCATGTCTAATCTAGCACATTCCTAGCTGTCTTTAGGAATGCCACAGCAACTATCGATATTTTCGAGAATGGGCTACCTGGGGTTACCGATTCTGCGCTCTACTTTATCCCACTGTAAGCGAAAAGCGATGGTTCACGATTATGGTGCGTATTCCACCGTTTCCATTTAAATTTGCAATTACAATTCGTTTTAATAACATGTTTTAGTATTTGTACTTTTCCTGTCGCTCGTATGTATGGTTAAAAAACAGAAATTGATCAGAATTATCATCTTTATGTTACGTGCTAATTTTTATGAAATTTTTGAGGGAACATGTTTCTAAAGACTGTTATAAAAGTTTGTGATTATAATTATATGTTCTTTACAACACTTTACTGCAATGTCATCACTTTAGAAACATTAAATTTTGTGTATTCAATATTTGTTATATATAAGTATATTCATAAATATATTTGTGCATTCACATGTGTGATTTTAAGCACAATTGCAGATTGATTTTAATATTTGTTTAGGTTGGAGACTATTTTCTCTTTATATGATTTTTCTTAGACATTTTATTTCAAGAAATATATATTTTTATTACAGGACAATTTGAAATGAAATTTTTCCCAAGTGTGTTTATACTTTATATATTTTTTTATAAAAAGCATCTTATTTTTCAGATTTAAAATCGGTGGCAGGAATTTCCATTCGAAAGTAAACTAGCAAGTATTTTAAACAATTATCGGCTTATTTTTATGAAAAAAGTATGCTGTTAACATTTCTTTACATGATAGCCACCATCATGCAAGCACGCAGGATATCATTTCTGAAAGCACATTTAAATACCATCTTTAAGGAAAGCAAGAATCATCCTTCTATTTCACTTAAAATTAAGTCACTTCGACATCTAAATAAAGGTAATTGTAAAAATAATTTGTGTATATACATGTATATTATAAATTTTATGACATAACTAACAAATAATATTATTTTTGTTTTATATATACATATATATATATATATATATATATATATATATAATAATAATATGATCTATGAATATTATAATATTGCAATAATAGGATTTTGTATCGAATTCATTCCATGTTCTTATATACGTTGAAATTTTTAATTTAAATTTATATTTATTAAATAAATATGCATTGAAAGCATTATATATATATATATATATATATATATATATATATATATATTTTATAATGATTTTAAGATCGCAACGCATCACGATATGACGATGAACATTTTATGAGTTCTCGCTTGTGTACTAACAAACATCTTGCGAAACTTGATGAATTAGTATGGTTTCAAGAAAATGCAAAATTATATACTATATATCCTCAAGTATGTATAATATGACAATATTATTTCACTTATATTTCACTTATATTTATAAAAGTGAAACAATAAAATTGATGATTATTATTTTATTAGCAAAAAGTTGATATATCCGACTGGCTGAGTTATCCAAGTGGAAAGTCGTTTCCCCTGTACGCGAGTAATTGCTGTCAGATTTCAAGCAAATCTGATCTCAAGCTGCATATTCTTGTCGAAGTTGATATGGAAACTTATAGATCTCGGGCCTCAACAGTCTCTACAAAAGTACAATGCTCAAGTCTTTAATTATTTGTTATACATTCTGTGCTCTATTGTTATACATTCTGCATGTATAATTTATGTAAGCTTTGAAACTATTATTATTTTGTAACTAATTGCAAGTCAATTTATCATGTTCTATTTATACATATTATTTTACAGCTTGAGGATTATGGTTTAATCATGGCATGGACAACATCAGATACGAATATGAGCTTTATTTTAGAAACGGATATAGAACATATTACGAACTTGATAACTGGAGTCATGCAAGGACAATATTGTATTAATCATGGCTTATGTTTAACACGTGTTCAATGTATATATTATTTTTGCATCTCGAAATATAATATATTTCATATTTCATATTTTTGATAATATATTCCAATAACTTGACATTTATTTGCTTCATTTTACTTTATTTTTTCAGCTGTTTTAGTATCGGGAAAACCATATATTTATAATGATACTGGACACCTTGGCCCACCACCAAATAAAAGTAAGTTATAATGATTCAACTCTTTATTGTAATATATCTTTTAATATGTGAAATAATTGTATGCTTTTACAGATAGTTTTTATGCGAAGTGTGAAGCAGCTCGAGTATCTTCCCAGAAAAATAAGCCTAAAGGGATTATATGTGGTGTGAGTGTACGATCACAAGATAAAAATGTGAATTCTGAAGCATTTACGGAAGACTTCTACGTAACAAGTAAGAAAGATATATTATGCAAAATTGTCTCTAAAAATTTTTGTAAGTATATTTTTAATTTTACATCTTTTAGGTGCTAAAACATCTAATTCAGCACCAGCAACATGTAATTCGTCACCAACTGATGAACGTATAGGAGGATTGGTAAAAAATCCATACAATAGAGCATTACCAAGCGACGTCCTTCTTGCCGCTACTGGAGGATATAAACCTGATTTAACCAAAATTTATTTACCTGACAACATGGAGAAAAAAGACAATACTAATGAAGAAGTTGAAAATATTGATCAAAACAAGAGTACTAAAGAAACAACTTGCAAGTGAGTATATGAAAAATAATAAAAAGAGTATATAGGATATATTTAATGATTACTGTATTTATATTTGTGTAATGAACAATAAAAGAATAAAATTATTTGTATTATATTAATTTACAGAAATTCTGAATTGGAAGTAGGGGAAATTCCCAGTAAGGTGATTAAACCACCAAATGTTCTCGTCTGTGCAGATACTCTAGGTGCGACCGACAATTTAGAAAATTTATTATCAAAAGTGCTAGAGCGAGATAGGTATATTATGTTAAGTTTTATATTATATTAGGATCTATAAGTTTGTTGATCAGTAAGTTGTATCAAAACATAATAAATTTTAACAACTTGCTTCTGCAGATAATTAAGTTATTTATTTCAATTTAATTATTAGTTATAAATCATTATTTTTTTATAAGATAACATAATTTTTATACTTTTCATGTGATGTTACAGGTATGATATCCATGTATTTTGTAAAGGGGACTATAATAGTTGCAAAATTTGGATAGATCAGGTTTCTTTAGTAGTTCTTTGTGGTAATGTTGGTGCAGAGCTCGGTGCTCAGCTTGTAGAATACATTATACAAGGAGGCAAACTCTTAGCGTTATGTTCTGACATGTTACATATTTTGCTACCATCGTTCAAGACTGCCGAAGTACGTGAGAATGAACTCGTACACTTTTCATATGGTAAATGGAAACAAGTACGTATGATGCATCACATCTTTTGCTATCATGCATCCCCCGTACGAACTCGTTTTTCTCAAGAACATGAAGATATAAGGTAATATTTTCATTATATTAATAAAATAAAATATATATTTTATTATCGTGAGAAGAAAAGAAAAATATTAGACCAAAATAAATCTGAAAAAAATATTGTAATTATATCCAATTATATATGTTATATTTTAGGACGTCCGCATTGAATACTCCAACATCAACTAGTGTTAAGGACAAAAAGGGAAATTTACATTCGTTTGATGTAAAAGTATTAGGCAGAGAAGAAACATGGCACAGTCCAAGCATATTACTCGCAACTTTGTCTAATAGTGGTGGCAAAGTGGTGTTCTCTCAAATCCATTTAGAGATAGATCCAATGAAATATGTATATGAAGGAGATAAATTTAACGAGCTAAAAAAAAGTAATACTGCACGGTTGGAAATAATCAGCGATCTACTGAGCACACATTTAGGATTGGATGTAAATCGTGATTTAAGTCAAGTATCAGATAAAAAATCTATGCGGTATACTCCAGGTTACTTTTTAGGCAAATTTGAGGTACATAAATATATTAAGAATGAACAATCCTAATAATAATTATACAATTAGCAATAAAATGCTATGATTTATTAATAACTATATGTATATTTTAATAATAAATGATTTTATTAAGACCATAATGTAATAAATACTGAGAGTAAGAATAATCAAGTCTACAACGGTCGAAGCTAAATCTTTAATGCTAAATGATTCAAATGTGAATTATATATATATATATATATATATATATATATATATATATATAATACATATATATTATATATATATATATATATATATATATATATATATATATATATATTAGGTGTACAAAAA
>Ga0157363_1007936_pt1 | contig 10071 bp, 3 predicted proteins | sample AttsexASBM1_FD_111477 | JGI IMG/M metagenome (GOLD analysis project Ga0157363, IMG submission 111477) | Fungus gardens microbial communities from leaf cutter ant in Ribeirão Preto, State of São Paulo, Brazil - Atta sexdens ASBM1 | ecosystem: Host-associated > Fungi > Mycelium > Unclassified ...
CATGAACTACACATGGTTGTTTAGGGTAGGGTGCACAGTAGCTAGCACGGACCATCTGTAGGGCTATATAAGGTAGACTAGTTTGTAGAAGAGTTCTCTATCAAGTTCTCTTGTGTTACTCAAATACAAGAGTTGTCCTATCGCTTAACCCTTGAGCTTTAGTTTATAACAATGTGGCTAATGTGATCCATGGTTTAAACAACAGTTAAAGGCCATCGCCCAGGAGTCCATTGTATAGAATGTGATGGACTAGCAGCAGAGATAAGGTGAGTTGGCTTTGATTTTGTTCAGTTGATGCTGCTTGTTCAATGATCGCTCTTTTCGTTATATAACACAAAACACGTTTTTATTTTTCAAAGACCTTTGAAGTGTGAGCGAGCAGCTACCAGATGCCAAGATCTGAGATAGATACCATTTATTAACAGTATGATACAATGAAGACCACAATGGCGACCTGGAGAGAGCGTGAACATGATGAAGATTAAGCACAGCTGAATAAATCAAACTAATTACTTTCAGTTTGACTAGGGTTCATATTCTCATCTGTGTGGTGTTGAATAATCTACAATGGATCAGACAATGGACTGTCCATTATGACGTCTAAGATCTGAGAATAACCTATCAGTGATTGATTTACTTGCCTAAATGCATAATGGTATGGTATTTTTTATTGACATATTATGTCATCATTTGTTATAAGATGGTTGAACCATGACATGTCACACTGACTTGGATAATCAGATCTCAGATCTGACTCTTCTCTTCATGAAATCTAAATTTTATTCCTGGAATGTTTGTTTGTACATACTTCTGAATCCTTGTTTTGATACACAACCATGCAAACACCAGATCCCTATTATTTTGTAGATCATCACTGGGGTTTCTATAGAATCATGTACATGATCATTCACAAGCTTGGGTGGGGTCAACATGTGACTTCAAAATCATCTACTCTATCTTTTATTGAATACCTTGATAACTCCTCACATTTCTTCCAGAACAGGAAATCAGGATTCTACACTATTAGAATACTGACAACCTATGTCACAAAAATGCAACTACATGGGCCTAACAAGCTTGGAATACTTCAGTATATCTCCAAGTGGGCAAGAACAACAAATCATCCCAGATGCAGTCATATCTTGAGTTTGCACAGTGACTTGGAACTTCAAAGTGCTAGTACTGATGAACGTTATTTGATTTGTTAAGCAGTCTTCCCAGCTCTGATATCAAATAATCACCCATTTCACCTGTGAAATATGTATTAAGGCAACTGCTTGAGGCTTTTGATTTTATTCACAACCAATGTTACTTAATCCATACAGGTAAACCATTCCAATCTCACTAATTTGGACTAGGTACAGAGATCAATTGTCTAATTATAGCCTAAGAAGTAGTAATAATGTATCTTGCTTATAACTATACTCACAGATGGTTTTCACACAAATTAAATTCTATCTTGTGCCTTATACTTCCCTGAGGTTATACTTGACAGTAAATAGAGAATGAGTACTGATACCTAAAACCCTATATGTGTTCATTCATGCCATAATCACCCAATATTGAAGTCAACTTGTCATGGACTTTCAAGTTCTTTACTGCAAGACAGCTATTTAGCCCACATAAAGGAGACATAACAATCAGGAAAATCAATTCAAAGACTATATGAAGCTCTATGAACTTGTAAACTCTATAGCAGAAACCTAAATTAGAGCAACTGTATGTTTGGGCCATTAGTGTGGTAGGCTTAGAAGTTGTTCTCAAATGATATGTTGTGGAAGTAGTCTTGTTGAGTTTCTTAGTTTGATGAATTTCCATCTTGTTTCAATATATCATCCAATTTCCCAAACTTTATGGTAGATACACATTCAAGGAGGTATAGTATAGACATTAACCATTGCAAAATTATTTGAGACTTTCTAAAGTTGCTGAAAGGTATAGAAAAGTCAAAGATAGAAGAAGAGGAAGGGATATGTACTATTCATAAATTGCTGCTATCCATACAACAGTTGTGGCATACAATTACTATTCATCCCAACTCATATTGCATCATAAAATTTTCTACACAGTTATGAAAAATTACATATGAAGATATATATTTGCAAGAGACCATGTGGAAGCTTTGAGGGCCATTGGTGGACATAAATCCAATAGATCAACAGCAGGGCATTTACACATATGCCCATTTATTATTCATGTATTTTATTTCAGAAATATAACAAAAAGCACTTCAGTAGGAGATATTAGAGTAGAGCTAGACATATGACTTTTGACTCAAATAGTTTATTCTTAGTCACTGTGACTGCTCTAACATGGATCCACATCTCCATCAGTAATTGGGTTATTAAAAGTAGCAGTAAGCTTGATTACTGGGAATACTGAATATAATCTGTACAATTCAGGGAAAGCTTAAGGCAGTATAATATAGGTCACACTTATTTCTCTACCATATAAGATTCAAGGTAGTGATGAGACAACTTAGTAAAAGAGCATGTTGTATAAATATCTAAAAAGTCTAGAAATATCTTGTTACTAGGGCAAAATACCAGAGCAGGAGTATATCTTTGATTATAGTATTTGACCATGTTCTCTTAAAACTTACAAATAGCAGACCTTATTTCTTCTAATGCAGGCTTCATATAATTAGTAAACTTTGAGATACTCTCCAATTTCAATCTTCTTGAATGAGGCTCAAATTCTATCTATGGCAATCATCATATATCAAGAAAGAACAATAGTTACTGCATGAAGGAGTGTATATAGTTGTTATGTTAAAACTTTACCAACAGAAGAAGATCTTGCTAGTTACTCTGTCACTCATTGATAAATATTTGGAAATATTGTTTGAGTACTTAATTTACTTATTCTGTTTGTTCATCTGTTTAAGAGTGTGTCAAAGGCAATTCATACTTACTGAAATTATCTAGTACCTACTAAGTACTCCAACTCTCTTCTATTTTGATTTCTCCATTCTAATAGCCATATCCATGCACAAGTCCCATAGGCCCAGCACTGAGCAAAACCAGTCACATAATGATCACAAGACTACTGGAATTGTATTCAGGACAAAGATAAACATGCTAGGAACCAGACATCCAAATTAGTGTGATCATTGTTTCTTGTAATTGACAACCTGATTGAAGTGATGTGAATTAATAGGATTATTTAACTCAGATTGAGGGAAAGTTACTTTCAACATCCTGAAGGTGTAAATTTTATAACAATTGGACCAATGTATGTGATATAAAAATATCTATTAAGCAGTGTACTAAGATTTAATGACAGGTGAATGATTATTTTTCTGCATTCTTCTAGCAATCTTTTGTACTCCATTGCAACATTTAGCACCCTACATTCAATTTGAGCAATACTGAGATTTGGCTTATTATTCCTTGTGTAGGACTCATCAATATCTTGGTATGATCAAGTCAGGAATATAGCTAAAATACATTTCAGCTTTTTTTTACACAGTTTATGTATATATACAACAGCTTCAGGGTATATCAAATGAGATAGTATAATCAGAGCATAACTTAGGGATTGAGGATGGCTCTGGTGTGATTATAGTATATAAAGACAATATTGAGGTAACATTCATATTTTATATCTGAGAATTCCAACTTCTCAAAAGAACATTAGCTTCAACTGAGAATGATGAGTGTTCTGAGTTGTAGCATCATTTGCTCACTACATGGGTTTGTCAGTATAGTAGATAAATACAGAAGTTGTAGTTGAGAACAAAGAAAGCAACAATCATCAAATTTATGGTGGATAGTTGAACACTTCCAGTAGAGTAATCTATCAAGTTTTTGTAGACATAGATGATGACTAAATATATTTACACTGTTAGCCAACAATCATGTAAATGTCACTCATTCCTGAATCTGGAGAGATTTTACTATACACACTTCTGGATTCCCTGATTGAGTTATTCCAACAAATTTTCCTTCTGTTGAAACATTCATCTTTCTTCTTTCCCTCCAGAGAAAGGAAAATGTGAAGTAGTATTAGCTTTCAAAAATGACGAGTGGCAGTGATAGACAATAGAGGTAGCAAGAATGATGTTAGAGTGTATATTGAATTTCATTTATAAGTCTTCTAGTATTGTACACATCTTCCAGCATTTGGACACACATGTAATGGTCCACTTCCATCTAGAAATTGTCTACCAGTAAAATCACATTAATATTCATGTAAACCTAGAGTAGAACCCAAATTCTCTCCATCTATAGACTTGACTTATTCCTACAGTTGGGTCCATAGTAGTACTCTGAAATAACCAGGTGATTTATTATTGTTATTGTCTTGGACACTCCCACATTGAGGAGGAACATTGAGGAGGAACATTGGCTAATAATTTGTGTGATGCTGCTTAAGGTTGTGACATTCTCCAAATATGCTCTGTAAACCTGTTGAAGTGAGGCTCACAAATGATAATGTTGCTATTCCTAATAATGCTGCTACTGAAAGTGAAATCTGAATGCTAACCAAAGAATAGAAGCTGCTGCATACTGAGTATAATTTCTTCAAAAACTTGTTCTTCTTCCACACTATCTATCTTCATCTTCAGATTCTAATCCTATCAGTGCTGATATAGCTTTGATGTGAAGATAGAAGAGTGTCAGTAGTTAGTTAGTTAGAGACAAAATGAGAGACTATATATAGAGGAAGATCTTGGCATCATTCATATTGGTCTCTAATATGAATTATATGGTGGTAGACATATATTTCAAGGTATAGTGTAAATGTTATTCAGTCTGGAATCCTGAGAGTTGTCAAGAAATGATTCATATCAATATTATATCATGCTCTGTTAGCAACTGGATATCATAGAAATGATTGTGAGCAATCAAGTATGGAGTATAGACATTTCTATAGGGACAATTAATAAGACAAATTTTCTTCATAAATATTTGGACTTAGAATTTATTATAGAGCATTTGTATAGAGTCCTATCTGTATCTAGGACTTCAGCTTCTTGTGCTGAATTCTAGGTGAATGCTGTATCTACAACAAGCAGCTAGTTTCTAATCTAAGCTTCTTGTACTGAATCCTAGAAAGATTGCTCATATATATTCATTGTGTCTACAACATCACTATACTATTTATAATCTATTTCTTGTTAAGACTTTGCAAGACTACCAAAAGATAGGTAAGTTTAGAATAAACAAAAAGGAAGGGATATATACTTTTTATAAATAGTTGATTATCTAGACTTATGTCATATTGTGGAATTGTTATAGAAGAAAATCATGAGATAAATAATAACCTAAATAGGACCTATAACTTGGGAAATCCTACAAATACTAAGACTATTCACTTTGAGAGTTCACATCTAACATAACTAACCTAGTCAATCACTCAATGCTAGCCCTGGAATGCTCTCCAGGCTCAGGCATTCTCATTGGCAGATTGTGAAATGATCTAGTAGATGTTGTTGCTGATATATTCAAAAAAAAGCTACAGAACAGCAAAAGTGCTACTATATAGTATGCTGTATTTGTTGTAAGTGTGGAATATCTGAATGAGGTAGATGGAAAGTAGCTGAATTACTGCTGAGTTATATACCAGGAAATATCTATATGTTTGCCCAGTTGAATTTGTATGCAACAAGTCACTCAATGTTGATGCTCTCTCAACCCAAGCCTCTTCCATACCTTTCTTTTTTAACTTTTAACTAACTACTAACTGTTGGAAGTAGAAGTGGTCTCATCATAGTTGTTGTGGTCTTAATTTTGGGACTGTATTTTATGTAGTCAGTATATCTCTGATCACATATACAACTCACTATGGACACATTTTTGACATTTACAGTTGTCTACAGTTCACTGGGTAACTCTTAAGCTATCAGAGTGGTGCTTAAGGTTTCTTGTTGTTATATGACTGTGCAAATTTGTCAGTCAAGGACTTAGACTTAAGGAGTCAAAATTATTTATGGACACTACTGCAATAGATTCCTGGAAATTGGATAGGATCAAAATTGAAATTTGTAATACAATGTTTGACATCTTTATCTTTTCCTCAACAATCTTTCATCAATTTACGATGTGGCTTTAAATGTTTCTAACCTCTTTGATATGATTGAACATTGTAAAAATATATATGCCAATGATCCAATGAGTTTGCTTCCTTATTTGACTCTATTCTTGTCACTATCTATTGCTAGCTCATACAGAGAGAAGATTAAAATTCTATATACAAATGGAGTAGCAAGATCATTCACTCAAGCTTGTTCCAGTCTTGGCCATCTTCAAAGAAGGCTTCTTATACCATAGCATAATTACTTTGTCTCTCTTTGTATACTAGCTATGCATGTAGTGTTTTTGGAGATCAGAGATCTCTGAATTCAGAGACTAGGCAAACTCTCTAAGTTGCTGTGAGCTTGTTAAGTTGATAATTTCCTATGCCTCATTCATCATCTATTAAGTATTACTAGAAAATGGATTGATTTCATCAAGATTTGCATATGGTTTTTCTAGAGTTCTGATTTGTGAATATGATCTCATACAATGTCAATTTCTGTATTGTAGAGCAGCTTTTCTTTGCTCAATTTATGGAGAGCAACACATTCACACTAATAGTTTATATCCTCAATATATTTAGATAGGTTCAAGAATACTCATCTCTCAGTACCAGGATTTTCCATTTTTAGACTGGCTGATGGTTGTTGTCAAAGATATAGTCAGAGAGTAGTATCATGCATATAGTACTAATAATTGCTAATGCTTCCGGAATCATGTGGAAGACAGTGAATGTCAGTATCAAGAAAATAGGTATTCTTATAGATTCTGATCATTATCAAAATACTTGAAGGGTAGAATGAATATATTCCAGGGTAAGAGAAGTGCAAAATATCAAAGATGTATATACATATTCATGCTTTGCAATGTCTGAGTATACCTCCAGAATGTGATTGTGCAGAGGGTTCTGTCATACTAACTGTTGTAGTAATTATATACTGTTAACTCTGTTGGCTGTACCAATCATATGTGAATATATCATGGTAAATCTGTTGCAGTGCTTGATTATTGAGAAATTGACTATATCTACTCCTCATTTTCTGATCTCTGTTCTACCTTTCTACCCTCAGTATTTGATTAGCCTAGTAATTTCAATATCTATGGAGAAGCATGTATTGATACATCTGATAGGACTTGTAGTGGTACAAAAATATTACAATTACTATCAGATCATTGTCTAATGCCTCAACTTTACAGATCTCAATATGTTACATAATAATAGTATTCCTGCCACTGCTCACAACTCATATGAAACCATGTCATATAAATCTAGCTATATCAAAGGAACTTAAATACAGCACATTGATGACATCACTGCCTAGACTACTTATATAAACCAGTCATCACAACATTTTTTGCTATGGATGTGGAGTCCAGCTGGAGTAGGGAAATCTACAATTGCAAAATCATATGCTAAGAGAACTGCAGCACAACTCAGGCTTAGCACATCATTCTTTCTCTCTCATACTCAACATGTTAATGATCCCAAGTGGTTTTTCACAACTATTACTCATCAACTGGTTCAAAAAGTAGATAAGTATAGATAAGTACTAGACTTAAGGATTCAGCACAATTAAAATCTTCACACTAAAAGACTTGATGTCCAATTTCATGAGCTTATCATTGAACCATTCCCAAAACTTGTGGGGTGAAATGTGAATGTGGAAGACAAGATGGTGATTACTGATAGCCTAGATAAATGTAATGGGAATTCTGCATAGAGTAAGATCATGGAGCTTGTAGCCAAGTCAGTAGTAGAGCATGGTGATAAGATTCCTCTCCTCTGGGCATTTTTCTGTCATTCTGAATCCCATATCAATTATGAATTCTCATCATACTCCAGATCTCATCTTTTCTCCAAGGTCGAGCTGCCTGTGTTAGAGAGTGATAATGGCAATATTGGGCTCTACTTTTGTAACAAATTCCATTCTCTTGTCTCCAATAACACTATGTGGCCTTTGAAAGATATCCTTGACATTCTTGTTGCAATGGTAGCAGTACTCTGGATATATGCTACCACTCTAGTCAGATTTATTATGGATTAAGAAGATCTCCCTCAACAACAGTTAGACCATATCCTTAAATTTCATTTACAGTGGATATAATTGAACACCAAGTCAAGTGTTACCACCAAACTTGATGCATTCTATCAGATGATTATTAGTTGGATTTCCTCCAAGCATCTCCCCGCTGTTTAAAAATTGCTCCTTATCCACCATACCATATCTGAGCTTGCATATATTATGCAATATTTAAAGCCTTGCCCTAGAGGACTTGAAACATACCTTGTCCAAGCTCTATTCTGTTCTTACATTTATCCTTGAGAAGGAGAGAAACTGAAGAGAGCCATTTTCTAGATCTACATACATTTTCTTCTATTATGTATTTTTCATGGAATTCTTGCTTGACAAGATGAGATTGGAAGACTACTGGCTTAAGAATCAGCATCACTACACTATCTGGTCACCAAAGTACTATGTCTTTTTAAAGATCTATATGCAATGAATGGGATCTCATGTGGTATGTCATTTATTTCCAACAACATCTCTTGTTGTGAATGGAATTAGTAGATAAGATAATTCCAAAGCTATGAGAATTACTCCATGTATTTCTGGATGAGACTTTCACTCCTAGTGAATGCCTAATGTTCCAGGATGAGCTCTTTTATAATGTCTTGTGCAAATATATATCTGATTGGTAAAAAGGCTTAGAATTACCATCAGAGGTTATTGGGGAATTTGAGGGTACCCTAGGAGAATTCCAGCTATTCTTCATAGACTGGATAGAAATAGTATGCAACTTTTTATATCTGTTTTCATTGACTGACATTTCGTTGTTTCTATAGTTGCCTGAGGAAAAACAAAGATTAATTAACTCAGAAAAATAGTATCATTTGCAAATGGAGTTACTAAAAGACAATCATACCAATGCTTATAAGCATATCAAGGCAATATGGAACATGCCATGGATGTTGTCATCCTGATGTCCCTGGTATGGCAATTCAATGTAGAATGCTGATGATGGCTGATCAATATTTAGAATATAATTTCTTTCAAATCCTTTCTCTTCAAATAAGGAGTGTTTTTGAAAGAGTAAGGGTATGATTCCCATACTATCAATATGTTTCCAGCTATTCATTGCCCAATTTGTAGAAATCTGACTTTGCAAGCTTATGTTGGACTACTAGCCTATTATTCCTATGAATGGGAAGCCATAGATCAGGTAGGTCTCAAGCTGTCTACAATGAATGATACTGATCTGTGTATTTAGGATAACAGACCATCTTGGATGAAGTTGATTAAGGGAAATAATCACAGACTCACAAAAGCAGTTTTCTATCTTGTTGATCAGAGATGCAATGAATATCTGATACTACCATGGACCCAAGACTAACATCTGTTGAGGGTATTTATATCATCACTATAGAATGGTTCAACATCAATGGCTGAGTTAATTCAAGCTACCAAAGTATATTATTCAACTGGAGAGAGATTCCTCACTAGCAATCTACTGTTATTGAATCTCAGACATGTAACAGATCATATTAAGAGAGAAATATATGGCCTTGTTGGCAGAAGAATCCTTGCTGTAGAGGTATGTGGAGACACTCAGATAAATGGCACTAGAAGAAGTTGATAGGAAAAGTGGAGGAGCTCCTTTATGCCATTAACCATTCTTATAACTATTGTATACACATCTAATCATTTATTGGAGCTCTGATGGTGAACTTCTTAGGCTACACATAAGAAAGCATGTCTAGGGTATAATCACCTTAATGTTATCATCAAGTGTGAGTGGCTGTACATCAATCCTTGTCAACCTCTATCAACAACTGGCAGATAGGATAGAGTGGATATTCAAGTGGATGAACCCTTGTTGTTATGGGATGCTTTGGACATGAACAATTTCTATTTTCTTTTCCTTTTATTTTCTGACTTTAGAGGGATTTTGTTTTCTTTTTCTTTTTCTTTTTTTAATTTTCTTTCTTGAACAACAAAGAGGCACGTGACATCAAAGTCACATGACTGATCACATGATGTGATGTCACAGG
>Ga0157363_1007938_pt1 | contig 10070 bp, 3 predicted proteins | sample AttsexASBM1_FD_111477 | JGI IMG/M metagenome (GOLD analysis project Ga0157363, IMG submission 111477) | Fungus gardens microbial communities from leaf cutter ant in Ribeirão Preto, State of São Paulo, Brazil - Atta sexdens ASBM1 | ecosystem: Host-associated > Fungi > Mycelium > Unclassified ...
ACACGCGCGCGCGCGTGTGTGTGTGTGTGTGTGTGTGTGTGTGTGTGTGTGTGTGTGTGTGTGTGTGTGTGTGTGTGTGTGTGTGTGTGTGTGTGTGTGTGTGTGTGAATATAGATAGGATTGGACGAGGCTATTCCGTCAGTTTCAACTTTAAAATAATACGAAAATCTACGACAAATCTATGGCAATGAAAATATCTCTTTGCAGTGACATGCTTATAGCTACATTGCATAATCATATTTTCTCCTGGAGTATAACCTTTAAATAATCAACATATTGTTCAAAAACACAAACATTATCGCGAAAAATAGATCTTTATCTTCTAATATACTTACACGGTTTTGCTAATAAATTATAAAAATTTTTGCACTTTTCACATTTCATATTTTGAGATTAAAATAGATTATCTCAACGGTGTGTTTATTAGTTAAGTGAATAAAAGATTCACGCATCGAGGATAAATGGATCAGATTAATTAAAGATTATAAGATCGATCAAAATTGCAATGATTCATTTGTGTCATTTCACACCAACGATGCCACAATTCATTTCCAACAATAAAACCGTCTCGGGGCATCCATCTCAGAGAATCATTGGTGACATCGAAAAGGAAAGCGCTCTCTTCTCTCTCTTTTTCTTCCTCTTGACATTTGAAAGTTCACTTGGCAGCGAGACGGATGGAAAGATTCCGTATCCGTACGATTGCCGGTCGATCACCGTCAGTGTCTCGCGAGGAAAACGCGAGGTTGAAGAGTCGAGGTATAAAATTCCACCTTTTGAACAAAGTACGAACGGCCACTGGTTTCTAGTTTTGGCTAGCGTTTCTGGTTACTCTCAGACGCACTAGACGCGGAAACGCGTATTAATAGTCCGACAGAAACGGAATCTGGGTGATCAGAATGCGAAGAAAACAGACGAACAGACAGACACCGATAGTGGTTGCGGACGGACGTGCAAGATATCTATACTCAAGATGAATTTAGTACCGATCATTTGCTTTAACAAATGTTTAACGAATGGTATTAATCAGTGCCAAAAAGACCACAAACATATCATGTGGTCCAGTGAAATATAAGAATATGTTTATACACGTAAATTTAATCCGCGTATGAACATAGAATATTGCGGAAATATATAGATTTACAATATAAAATAGGATACAATTATATTACTACCTATTATCAAATTACTGCATCGGATTGTCCACACTTTGATGATTCAAATGCAATCCTATAGCGTTAGCGAGATAATTACAGCGGATATCGACAAACGTACACATGCAAAAAAGTAAATAATGTGCCGATAGTAATTCAAATTCAATTACAATGAACAATCCACATAGTCTTATCATTATTGGCTACTCTTTCATGATCAGACAATTCAATCATAAAGTGTGCATACTGCTTGTCACAGTAACGACAAGATATAGACATTTGTAAACAAACTCATTTAACGTTTGCCGTCTTACGATGCATTTATTATGTACTCATTTGTATTTGCTGATTCTATATCCAACAAGACATTCGAAAGAAATCTCATCATGAGTGAAATCGCCTTTTCAATTTAAATTTTTCGTTACCCAAGAGCGTCAACGTGCTCGCGCAGTAAAATAAATACACATGTGCAAATAAGTAGTAATAAAAATATAATACAGTAATATACTGCTACCTCATTGATATGTTATTTTCACGGTAAAAATAAATAGAAATAAATGTAATAAGAGAATGAATAAATAAGATTATACTAGTGAATTAACTCATGTACTCAAAATATTGTATAAAAATATGTGCAGTAAACGAATTTTTAATGCAAATTCGTAAAATTATACGAGTGACAGGTCTATCGAATTATGAAAAAAAATTTTGTTCAATTCTTTATAGCCAAAAAAGATGATCTTGCGAACATCAGATCAATGTTCACGCATAAAATGCAATTTGGCTGATGTCAGGCCATTGTGACCACCAACGCCGTGTCGTTGCTGTTGCTGCTACTACTGCGACGGTGGCGTAACAAAATTTAATTGGATTTATCGATCGGTTTTCTCATTCCCATTCCCGCACGTCCCGGCAATTGGAGGTGCGTCCCCATTGCACCTCCCCTCCCCCCCCAACCCCCTTCCCAGTTGTAGGTGATGCCATGACGCCATTGCACCGATAGCGAACAGCGCGAAAATTCGCCGACAATCGGTATAATCGACGTCGTAAGCCCGACAACCGATGATTTTCCATTCGCTTGATCATGGCGTGCGCCTATAAAGATCGTGTAAACGTTGATAGCCATGCCGATAGCCTAAGCTATCTCATCGCGCAACAAATGATATACGTTTACCGATTTACCTATCTCAAAACCGCATAAATCTATTCGCATAGCGGCTAAAGAATTTGGGACATTTGCATTATGTATGCAAATTTTCCAAAAGTTGACAATATTACACAATATTACACAATGCCAAAATTTATAGAATATCACACAATGGCCTAGTTTCCATCGAGGATTTAATCCGGATCAGAATGTAAGAACCAACTACAATGGAGCATTCCCCTGTCGTTCGACTGTAACAGGGGAATACTCGACTGTAGTTGGTTGGTTCTTATATTCTGATCCGGTTTAAACCCTCGGTGAAAACTAGGCCAATGCTATATGTTCTTCATTGCGATAATGCTCTGATCAAAGGCACTGTCAAAGACAATATAATTGTATGTGTAACGCAAAAAACATATACAAAAATATAAAATATATTAAACTGCCTTCATAAAGGATTCCGAAATACATATAAAAATATATGTATTACGAGTATATTTTATGTGTCTCTATATATATATATATATATATATATATATATATATATATATATATGTTATTTATAATCATATTTAGAACATACTTTAAGATAAAGATCAATAAGCGATTTAAGATAAATATCAATATGCATATCGATTCAAATAATAGTATATTATGAATTTCGAGGAAATATTTCGAAAGGAAATGTAAGGAATGTCAAGTTATTGAAATGTATGTATCATATGTTCCTAAAAAGTAAACAAAAATCCTATATAAACTCGCCAAGGAGGCTGATACGTTTCAAACATTGCCATGTTTCTGACAGTTCGAAATTTGAGAACTGTCACTTGTAGTCTTCACGATGCGTTTGCTTAGTAAAGACGACGTGCCGTTGAAAGAATCAATAATAATATGATACACAAATATATATATATATATATATATTATGTATACTCAGCAAATAGAAAATAATATACCTATATGTATATGTGTATAAAATAAAGTGATAGAAATATAAAAAAACGTCTAAAATGAAAATACATATTCTGATTTGAGATTAATTTCGCTTTAATTTCAATTTCGCAATAATAATTTAATATTTAGTTATAAAGAGCAATAAATTTAGACATATAAATTATATATATATATATATATATATATATATAGAGAGAGAGAGAGAGAGAGAGAGAGAGAGAGAATAAAAGAGAGAGAGGAAAAACCTCTATTATGAGTTCATTTTGGGTAAATGCTAGAAGTTTATAGGCAGAATTTAAAAAAATAATAGGTCATTTTGAAAAGAATTTAATAAGCTTTAAAATAACATTATATAAAATTTAATTCAAATACCATTTTTTTTTTAATTAAAGAAATGTAAAAAATGAGCAAATCGTAAAGTCAAAAAATTGTGCTCCTAATATGAGATGCCCTGAGAAATCGATAATTAAACGCAAAGTATATCAGTATTGCAATTAAAAACTTTATTTAATGTTTCTAAAATACAAACAAACACAACCAGCGTGAGCATGCAATAGATTGTACCCAGAACTCATCTTCAGGTAGTTGAAATCAAACATCGCAGAAATAGGCACTCGACGTTCATTTCAGTTGTCTTTTTTATTATTGTACAATAACATTTATACTTTATCAACGATTTTGTAACATAGGAGCATGGATTATTTCATATTAAAAATATCCTGGATATCTCATCTATTACGGTTTCTACGCCTCCTAACTTTTGTAATTAAATTCAACATATCTCGTATTTTTCTATTAGTACGACTTTACTCTATCACTAAAGAATTTGCCAAATATTTATTTATTAATAAACAAGATTTAAAAGCTCATCTCAATGGAACTTGAAGAAATCCAAATTCTAAAATCTTGTTTTACAATGATTACAGGCATGATCTAATAAATGAATTTTCTACTAAAGTTTTCAATCCCAGAGCAATAAATTCATGGTGGAATCAATAGATAGCGTTTATTAGTTTAGCAGAAATGCCGCTATCTCATATTAGGCGCTTGTCTCAAAAGGAGGGGGGGGGGAGTTTTCCTCCATTTATAATAATTAAAATAAATTATTAAATATAATAAAATAATTTATAATAATTAAAATAAAACAGATATAATATTTTACTCTAAAAAAAGTTTAGATGAAACATGTCAGGTTTATTCGCTCATAAATATTCTTATAAAACATAAAGAGTGAAAAAAATTTTAATTCAAATTTTTGGACGTAAATAAAAATAATTCCATATTTAACAACTGTCAAAAATATAATTTCTAACATATTCATAGAAGATAAAGAAGAGACAAATATAATCGATGAATATTCTATCAGTAGTCGGTACAATACCATCTGCAGCAGTTCAACATAGCTGTAGATGGTAAAGTAGATTTCTGTACACAAGAATTTCTGCTTATTGATTACTTACCGAATGAAGAAATAGAAGATATATAAATAAAAAGCAAAATAGTAACAATTAATTTTTTAGATAATTAGCTTCATTAAATGTTAAAATTTCACATAAAACTTAACTTAATCTTTTTACTTTAAAATTTACGAAGTATATTTTTTTAATAAGAATAACTTTAAGAGTATTAGTCTATAAATAATACGCGTATGTACATAGCGTTACCTAAGAAAGTATAAAAGGGAATAGAGAAATCAATTCTATGTAAATTAAAAAGGTGCGGCAGATAGAATTCTTAGCCGTACATCCCGATATATTATCACATACATGCAACTATTCGACTACAGTACACAAATACTTTTCAGTGAATATGTACAAATATACATAAAAAAAACCGAAAAATTATTTCAAAACATAATAAATAGAATATAAACATAATAACAAATATAAACATAATAAACATAAAATAGAATGTTTGATCTTAAGATATTCCTTGTTTAATATAGAATAGAATAGTTTATCAATCGTCTTTATAATACATGTACATAAACTATGATGTAAATTAAAAAAGATATAATCTCTTTTGAAGAAAAATATTTAAAAATTAAATAATTTCATGCAATCTTCATATAAATTTCATATAACTATTTATATAAATGTCATATAATTATTTATAAGCGTAATTATTTCAATATATTTCATTATTCGGAATAATTCTTATACGAAATTACGAACTAATTTAAAAGAACTATAAAATAACATAAAAAAAAATTTCCACTGTATATTCTAAAAATCACACAATATCTATGATTTGAACAAGGAACTATTTCACAAAATTGAACTATTAAACAAAATGATATAATGATAAACTAATAATTGTAATTGCCATGTATTCAATTGTGAAATTATGTACACCACTGAAGAGGATCATAATAAAATGATCGAAACGATTGAAATTTAAAGAGCATTTTTAGTATCAGCACAATAAATCTGCAACTCGAGTTTTTTAGTCTTTAATTGTTTAGATGATTTATATTCATTTGGAGTTTAAAATTATATTTAAAATTATAATTATTTTTTTATATTTTTATGAAATTTATGAAATAGTACGCGATGTCGTATTCTGCTTAATAAGTGTTAAACGAGGTGAAAAATGTTATTATCAATTTTTTTGTGTTTGCGTTTGTAGATAACAAGATTTATCAGAATCATGAGATATAAATGCCCATAATCATGGTGTTTTATTGACGGGGATAACGTTAAGATGCGAGCTAGCTTATCTTTTTGCTAGCCAGATACCTCTTACCCATCATCAAGTCACCTCTGCACTTTGACGACAAGGGAAAAACTTGGGTCGTTAAGATCCTGTCGCACTACGTACGTATCTTGGATGACAAGTGAGTGCATTGACTTTTTCGTAGCATGGAGGTTATTACTTTAAAATTACGTTTTGCCACGTATTCTTGTACGCGATCGTGAAATTATATGCTTTTAAGAAAAGCCATTAAGTAAATACATATTGAATAAAAAGTTTATATAAATGAAAGTCAAGAATTATTAAAAGTGAAAAATTTGATATATGTATAACAATTTTAATGCAAATATATTAACTTTTTTAACCAGCGAAACAAGAGAATAGAGAAAAACAATACAATAGAGAAAGACATAAAAATGACTATCATAGCTTAAGCTATATCTACTTATATGGCAACTTAAGTGGTAACCTGTTTTAAAAGAGCTGTTTTCTATTTCCACTTACTTACTCTCCAAGAATCTGCCAAATTAGGCAAGAGAGATGCATAATTCAGTTTATCAACCTTGCAGTTAATCACTTCGCAAATTCGCAAATAATCGCATCTCGTTGAACATTAAATTTAAAATTTAATCAAAAACTTTTTAAAAAAATGTCATTTAATCATACTTCACTAAAACAATAAGAGTATTTCTACAAACTAATATCTTTGTGTATATTATTGAGATAATGGCTCAAATGTTGAATTTTTCTCATGTTCATTGAAACGTGCTGATTTTAAAATTTGATAGAATTAGCTTACCACTGATGTAGTTGTCCGAACACTAGAAACCTTTTGTTTTCCGAGACCAGTGAGCCCTCCAAGACATCTCCTGGTGCATTCAGGATCGTTGTCCTCGCAGATAGGACATCCCGCAGTGGAGGCACCGCCTCGCTCTCTGAGAACATGATTGCTGCTAGTCGTGTAACCTTGGTCGGAACTGGCGTTCGAGTTTGGCCTGGAGTCGTCGGAGCTGTCGAATGGCTTAATGTTTCTCGGTCGATGGATGATTCCCACCGGCTCCCATATTTCACTGGTCGACGACGCATAATAATTGTTCTCCTTGGTCTCGCGACTTCTCTCGTCAACAACTTTACCGCCACGAGCGACGGTGACCTCTTCCTTCGTCACAATAGACGATTTTACGCTTAAGGATGTCTCGAGTCGCACTGGGGCCCTTTAGACGTCAACCACGTCAATTTACAAGATAGCAGTGTGGATTTTATACGAAATGTGCACTTCGAATATAATATGAATTTGCGAAGAACAAATCACAGTAAATGTTTACATCAAAATATATAATTAAAATAATACAATATCGTATTATATACCGTCCGTACTTAAGTATAGTAATAAAATATAGTCTCTAAGCTAACTCAAATAAATAAAAAATACATGTCAAACAGTAAAATTGTATTGCATTTATATTAACATAAAATTATAAAAACCAATATTTTCATATACGATAATTCTCTAGTATATTCGACCGAAAGAAGGAAAAATACGAATAAATATATGAGATATACAATATGAGTAAATACAATATGCACAGTAGGAAAAGATCCACAATGCTACCTTAGAATTCCAGCCTTGACAAGAATCTGGTTGAGAAGATCGCACGGTGGGACCTGGCCGGTTATCATGGCTTCTCGTATAGCAACTCCGTCTGGTCCCTCGAGGGGGATCGGTACACCATTTATCAGTAGAACTTCCTCTTCTCTCACGCAGGACTTTTTCTCGCAGTCCACGACCTTGACACCAGGCCCGAGTATAGACTCCACCGTGGATTGAATCTCGTGGTCATCCATTCCTAAGAATGTACGTCTCTTTCTCGTATTCGTTATTTTTTTTATTATTATTGACACCTCGTGCGAAAATCGGATATTAAATAATTTATATTACTTTATTCATATTTATTGTGCTTTAAGGAGCAAATTATATTTAAAATCAAAATTAAATATATTTTTTAATTCTATAATATCAAGAGAATGTTCGAAAGATTTAATGTGCGTCACGCAATAACGATGCTGTTATAGCGCCAATCGTACAAATATTAATATTCTGTCAGATTCGTGAAGCTAGAATAGAATTGTGAAAAAATTATACTTGCACACCAAAAAGGTGTGCGCGCTACCATTCGACCACCTGAACTAACCAAACTCGACTAAACCTGCCCGGAACTGGCGACGCTATGCACCTGCATCGACTTGTAAGATAAAGTTGTTCAGTAGGTACTGTGCAGAGATTTTTTAAAGTAATTCAATAAAAGTTCTCTCAAGTCAAACGATTGCTAACGTAATTCCTCGTTTCCGTGTACTGAAATTTAAATTGAAATAACTTACAAATCAGCAAACTAATTAATATAGTAATAATTTTTAAAAGTTTTAGTCAAAACATTAATATACGCCGAATAATTGCTTTTGCAACACTTTGCAATCATACATTTTATTAAATAGAATCAAATATTTAGTTTCGTAAAAATGAATCTTCATTTATTAAAATTGTTGAACAGAATACAATTCGTTAACTCTCATTATCAATTATATGCATTGTATATTTAACACATTTATTATTATAGTTAATATTTAATTTCAATATCTATTAATATTTCAATATTTGTCTAATTATTCATAGATACAAGCCATAAATTTTCTCTACGATATTCAATATTTTTACTACTTTGTCATACAACAACGAGCAATACTTTCTCGCGTGATCGATAATCAGTTAACGAGCATGCTACGGCATAAATCAAAAACTTCCCTAGTAACGTAGGTCATGAACAAAGTGGGGAACATTGCTGGTCGATGATGCGAGAAATGCATTATTCCAATACACGGTACGGCGCCGCTCCGCATGCGCTTGCATAGATAAATGCACCGTTGCATGAATTACATCTCAAGGAGAACGATCTCGGGTGCGACGAAAGACGTGCACGAATGAATGTGCAGAGCTAAATGAGTTTCTGTTTTGATTCTAAGTACATTCTTTAAACAAGACTAGCTAGAAACGCTAAGATGAGGAAGAAGATTCTCTGTCTGGCAGTTCGGATATGTAAGAGCAGCAATGTAAATTACATCGACGATTTCACGATAAACAAACAAATGTTTGCAAAGTAGCACCAAACGAACATCTAGCGACAAAAAGTTCTTCAAGCTAAGGTGACGATGCGTACGTAAAACTCTGTACAAGAACATCTGTAACGCATTACGTTACATTAAGTGCGTAAACTGAACATATAAACTGAAACTTGTATATGTATGTGTATAACAGTACATAACAGTAAGCTTTATACATCAACACATAAAAAAAAACATAACTTTACGTTAAATATTGTGTTACTATTTTCTTTGTACGTTGATATAAGCTTATTATTATATAATATAAAATTTTTAAAATTATATCAAAAATATGTCACGCAAGTAACAGCGTGTATATTGTTATATTAATTTTTATTACTAATAACACTTTTATTCATACTAACATTTAATCCGAGTAATTTTGCCGTAAGATGAATATACGTCAAGGTCAAGGACAAGGAATCATCATCAGGAAGTCTGAAGAAAGCAATGGTTATTCGTGGAACTGTTCTCTGTTTTCACAATTAGACACGCCTACACGCACAGCGTACAAATGTACCAAAATATCTGATTGTACAATTTCTTATGTCTCTTCTCATACAGCTAATTATAACAGATAATTAATATCAAAAATAATTCTCACAAACACACATTATTCAAGTTTATTACGTTTATCACGTACTGAAAAGTATAGATCGATTATTTTAAACAATCCCTTATCTTTTTATAGATACGAAAATATTTATCTGAACCAATAAAGCGGCAAACAAATTCAAAATTTATTAACTAATAGTAGTAAATAATATAATTAAATAAACCTAATCAAAAAATATCTATAATTATGTATGAGAAATTTTTAATTTCATAATTTATATACATATTTGCACTTATGATATTCTATGTAAAGACAGTTATCACGTCTAAAATTTAATCAGTAATTTATATCATATGAATTAGGCATGTAATTGTAGCAAGTAATTAGTAAAATACAGCTATGTGCATTG
>Ga0157363_1007939_pt1 | contig 10070 bp, 1 predicted proteins | sample AttsexASBM1_FD_111477 | JGI IMG/M metagenome (GOLD analysis project Ga0157363, IMG submission 111477) | Fungus gardens microbial communities from leaf cutter ant in Ribeirão Preto, State of São Paulo, Brazil - Atta sexdens ASBM1 | ecosystem: Host-associated > Fungi > Mycelium > Unclassified ...
ATATATATATATATATATATATATATATATATATATATTTTGTATATATATATATATATATATATATATATATATATATATATATATATATATATATATGTACAATATATATATATTTTTTAAACACTTCAACTTTGAAGTGGAATATCTTGATTTTTAATCCTGCTTCGGGTATTGAATTTTAAAGCACATATGTTCAGGATATTAAAACAAGCTTATTCTGTAAGTTTTAGAAAAATTTAAAGAAAATGGATTTTTTTCGGAGAACGTTCTTTACAAATCAACATCGCACACGGATACATACGTTTTCTTTGACATATCAATGTGCACAACTTATATACACATATATACAATTGTTTCCCGTTTAATTAGCCATTTAATAAGATATTTAATTTTATGATCTAAATTATCTCTATTGGGAATGACTATTTAACAGAATATCATGTCATATGCATATTTTTTTTAATTACATACAAACAATGTATATAAACTTTAACGATGTCGATTTTAAAATCATATTTTACAACGAATATTGTATGCATCTTCTCATCATCTCTCTCTCTCTCTCTCTCTCTCTCTCTCTCTCTCTCTGCAAATCTAAAATTACATTTATATTAAATTCAATTATATTAAATTCATATTCATTGTCAATTTAATAGAAACTTCTTTTTACGGAACCTCCGCATTTATTTTTATATAATATAAATGTTGATGTGAAAAATAAAGAACTTAGTTTTTAGATTAATACTACATTAAATAACGCATCATAATATTTATAAATTAAATTTTCAATCAAAATTTACTTCAAATTCGAATTGTGACTTTGATTGCTCATAACTCCGTTAAAGTAATCATACTGCAATTTAAAAAAAAACAGATTCTTAAAGCTGAACCTTTGCTTTATTGAATGATATATATAGATTTTTGAGCTCAAAATATGACATTGTTTTTCTTCTAACCATTGCGCAATGCAAAAGTATAGTAATGTCATATTTTTAGTTCAAATTTATATAAACTTTGCATTAAAAAAATGATTAGTGATTATACCATTTGACAGTGAAAAGCTTCAGCTTTGAAAATCTGTTTCAAGCAATCAAAATCAGAATCCTTCTTTACTTAACTCCCTTAACTCAATTAATTTAATTTAGTTATCAAATTAAGCGAATTAAGTAAAGTTAATCGAATTAAGTTAATCGAATTAAGTAATGAAAAATTCTGCAATCAAAATTAGAATCCTTCTTTACTTAACTCGCTTAACTCGATTAACTTAACTCGCTTAACTCGATTAACTTAACTCGATTAACTTATTCTCATTTCTCAACACATAATCATAGGGACATTTTTTTTAAAACAAATTTTTAGGATTATAAATTTTCACGTTAGATAATCGAAAATTTAGCAAAAAATATATTCTATGTATTAATATTTGAACTTAAAGTTGAACTCTTATAAAAAATACATAATCTTCCAGCTAGACAACCCAATAAAAGAATTTGTTCACATTTTATTAATTACTGTTGTTTACACTTTATACTTTATTTGTACTGGACTAATATCAGTGATTATCTATTGATTCTATGTGTCCTGTTTCTTTCTCTTCCTTACTTTTTAATTTTTTTTTCTGGTTTCTTCTTTCCTATGCACAACTTAGTAGTAATAACGTTAGAGCGATAACCGGTAGCTGAAAATAAGATATATACACAAAGTATCAATTTTTTTACAATAAAATAGTAAAAATAGAGAATGTGTAATAAAAATAGAAACGTGAAACTTATCTGAATCTGATAATCTTGAAGATTAAGGTTATTAACCTCTCGATATTTGTCTGTGATGACAGCCGTTCACGATTTAATATTATCATAAACATTACATTATTTTTTCACTGTTCCTATACTTGCCGTTTTAAAGAAAAGATATTTTATATCCGCGCATGCATATTACATATATCAAATAGATTTCTCAAAAAATGGCGCAATCAAATGGTTTATTATTTATGTAATTTAACGCCATTACTAATCCGTTCAAAATAATATGTGGTGCCTACAAGTTTTGTTGTTACCAATATTATCTCCATTCTTTTATGGAAAATGACCTGTAACAACGCCTCTTGCTCCATAAGAATAATGGAAAAGGTCGCAGCGCTCGCTGACCGTGCATCACTAGCTTCTCCAACGCCAAAAGCAACAACCGTATATTTTCTTCTGATTGGTGATGACTATAATGATGACATTAAAAAAATTTCACATCCGAACTTTGCGTCATAACTCGTAGGGCACGTAGAGAAAAAAATAAAAGCACTTTTATTATACAATCCGAGTGGAAGCTATTGATTGAGCGTACATAGACCATGATCGATTCAGCTCTTATTAAGATCTAATAATCACAAATTGAGAAAACTCGCTAGCTCGCGTAAAGCAACACGGTAGTGTCGATGCGCTTGTCTAAGCGCCGAGACATTACCGTTTCTCATGAAAAATTAATACAGAATCTCGATCCTTCGAACCTCGATTTTCTGATATTTTGCTTATTCGACTATGTATTATCCATATCTCGTTTATTCGATATTGATTATTTTCCGATACGTGCGCAATTTCGAATAGCTATGCATGCATTTACCCAATGAGAAATAACAATGAAATCGATGTGAAATCGTCGATTTGACGTTGATTTGATGATTTCTCACTGGGTTATATCACCGTTTATATATCTTATGTACTGTTCGGTATCTCTATGATTCACGACGTCTAGTTATATCGTCTAATCGCATCGATGAAAAATCGATGAATCCACGAGGCATCGATTGCTAAACGACGCATGCGTCACGCGTAATCGATAAAAAATATCAGATCATCATGGCCGCTCTAACTGTCTAGTGCACGCGTTTCCTCTCGTGGAAAGTTATCGCCGCGCTACCGCTAAGATCCTTTCCGTATCCACTGTAAACACGTTCGCTCGCGTTTGCCTATTCAATAAAAATTTGGAAAGCAGAGAAGATCTCATTTTTCTCGACCGAGTACCCTCGAAGCATTAATACCGCGGGAAACGCTCGGAAGGTGATCGTTGCGCCATTACGAGTTCATCGTGCGCGCAGATCGCCAACATGTATGCATATTATATCTACATAATCTGAAAAGCAAGTTGAAGGCATTTCATTCTCGCTATCCAGCTAGGCTTAGCAAATTCCAGGATCTAAATATAATTTAACTGTTTATTTCTACATTTATATGTATACATGTTACGGGCGATGTCAATACATGTTTGTTCCATAGACAGCTAAATAGACACGAACAATATCCGAAAAACGCAAGAAAGTTTGTATTTCGATTGAAACGAAACTTGAAACTTTTCGACGTATTGATTTTTTTGACAAATTCTTCTTTTTATAAAAAAAAAAACGCGTTAAATAAGCTTAAAGATCCCTCATTAATCCTATATGAAATTGGGTCTCAGTGAATCAAATGATTTTCTCATATGTTATAGCTTATGACTTACTAAACAAAACAGTAAGTTCTAGCCCCAAAAAAATGAAGTTTTCATGTTCATCTATATTGACCCCTCATCATAAAATATTCCATAACTTCCAAACCGCTGACCTAAAATGGATAAAATTAAAGCATTTTGAAAAGGTCTCAACTAGAACTATAAGAAAATGAAAAAAAAAGTGGGAGTCTCACTTAAAAAATTCGGGTTATCTTTGTCCTAAGGCGATTCAAAGTCAATATAATGAAGCCAGCGGCTAGGCCTTTTTAAACTTTACAACTTTTATCCAAAACATTTTTTTATTTAAAACAGTTTTCCAGGTATTTTGCCGTCTCGGAATATTTTATTCCTTATATGATTATATATGTGAGATATAATTGTATGTGGCACCACTTAAAATCATATAAGGAATATAAAATGTTAGGAGACGGCAAAATATTTAGAAAACTGTAAGTTTTATAAAAAAATGTTTTAGATAAAAGTTGTAGTATTTAAAAAGGCCTAGCCGCTTCATCAGTTTGACTTTGGGTAACGTTGCCTAGGTAAAGCAGTCAACTAGTATTTTTAAGTGAGATCCCCCATTTTTTTCTTTCATTTTTTTATAATCCTTGCTGAAATCTTTTCAAAACATTAATTTTATCCATTTTAGATCAGCCGTTTAGAAGTTATTGAGTATTTTATGGTGAAATGTCAACGATTATGAATCGAACACGAAAACTGTTCATTTTTTTTGCGCTAAAACTTATGTGTTTTATTTAGCAAGTCATGAGCTATGACATGTGAGAAAATCATTTGATTTTATCGGGATCCAATTTCATATATGATTATTGCGAGATCCTATTATTAATTTTAGCTGCGGCGACTCATCTAAACAATTATCCATGTTTTTTAAATAAAATAAAATATATAACTTTGATTATCACTATCATTCGATCTAATTCCGATCCACTGTAGATCAGATAATTGAGGCTCTACTGTAACAAGAAAAGTTTGAAAAAATGATGTCTTATTTCTGATATATACACAATATTAAAAACTATTTTGTATCTATTCTTGCTTACGTAATGACTTTCCACACAAAACAAAGTCCATTCTATCGCTCCTTTGTCTCAAGCAAAGAAGGATAATTTTTTAGTATTTATAATATTGTTGTAATATTGGGTTAGGAAAAAAGTCTTTTATGTAGAGCCAACAGATTGAGATCTGGTCGAGATTTACGTGCCACTATTGTGACATATTAAGTTATGTTATATTACTGGAAAGATGTTATTTCATATAACATTTTGAAACAGATTGAGCATAGATTTGAACGATACTGACATATTCAATCAAATTTGAAAATGAGTGAAAATCAGGAACATTTCCGACATATTTTACTTTTTTATTATAAAAAAGGGAAGAACGTTACGCAATTCGCAGAAAAAATTTGTAGTGTTTACAGAGAGGATGCTACAACTAGACAAGCAGCAATTGGTTTCATCGATTTCGAGATAAAAATTTTGATGTCAAACATGCACATCATTTTGGTCGATTCATTACAGAAAATGTCGAAATCTTCCAAAAAAATTGAAGAAAATCGTCATGTGAGCAGCTGTGATATAACTAAGAAGCTAAACATTGATATATAAAATCGTTTTACTTGCGTAAGGCTGAATACATAAAGAAGCTCGATGTTTGGGTGCCATGATTTGACGATAAAAAATTTAATAATTCGAATTTCCATTTATGAATCGCTGCTGAAACGAAACGAAATTGAGCCTTTTCTAAAAAAAATTGATAACGCGAAAAATAGATAATATATAATAATAATATTCGAAAAAAATCGTGATTGAAAGAAGGCACCACAAAAAATCGCAAAACCTAGATTGATGTCAAAAAAGATGCTGTGTATTTGGTGGGACTCAAAAGGAATGATTCATTATGAATTGCTGCCGTCAGGCAAAACGATTGATTCTAATCTCTACTGTCAACAATTAATGTGATTGGAGCAATTCATTCAGAGAAAGCGTCAAAAATGGATCAATAAAAAAGGCGTTCAATTATGACAATACTAGGCCACACACATCGATAACTCGACAAAAATTGAGAAAATTTGGCTGGAAAGTTTTGATGCATTCACTGTAGTCCTAATCTTGTACCAGATTATCACTTATTTTGGTCTTTGCAGAACTCCCTTAATGGAGTAAACTTGACTTCAAGAGATTTTCTGCGAAAATCATTTTCTCGATTTTTTTTACCGAGAAATCACAAAAATTCTACACCGATATAGATGGAATAATGGCTCTATCTGAAAAATGACAAAAAAATCATCGAGTAAAATTGCACATATTTGGTTTAATAAAACTCTGTAAGGGTAAATAATTTAAAAAATAAATTTCAATTGTGTTCTAACTGTAAAAACTTTTTCTCTAACGCAACATAGCAAAAATGAGACGTTATTTTTTCAAAGTTTTGTTAATAACTTTTTAATAACGAGCGATGGCTAAAATGAAGTTGAAGATGTTAAAGATCATGACAACATATGTCGAAATCATGATCATTGGATGGTGATTCCCTATATTGCATAATACTGTCGTACAGTCTTAGACAGTGGGGATATGAGATGGAACTCACTTTGCTTGGATAATCGAGCGCTCCTATGCACGGGGAGGGAGAGATGGAGTGGACCTTGCTTTGCCAAAAAAAGTCGGTCGTCTCTAGGCATGGGAGTAGTAGAATAGATCTCGCTTTGCATGAAAATTTAGAAAACCATGGAAAATCGAAAATTTATGTCGTCCCCTATATATTTTAGAACAGTATAGTTATATCTTCTAAACCAATGCCATCCCTCACTTAATTTTTATGAGAATCACTCAGGATACTATCCCCTACAAAATATCTAAAGGACAATTCAAATCGGTGAAGTGTAACCTGAAATGCACATTTTTTTTACCTATTTTTTTAATATTACGAATTAAACAAAAATTTTGTTTTATCAACAGATTGTACTATTATTACATTTAAGTATCTATGTGAAATTCGTACAAATCTGTAATTGATTTCAAAGTTATTTAAATTTTTTGTATGTCTTGACTTCTATGTAAAATTACGTTTTATTATGCACGTACTTATTTGTATTTGATAAGCACATAATATTAAGAATTAAATCAAATTTTATACATGTACTATTGTAATAAAACATAAATATCCGTGCAAAAGTAAAAATATATAAAAATTTTTTAAATAATATTAGCTGATTTAAATAATATTAGCTATTTTTAGCTGATTATTTGATTGATACTTTTAGTTGATATTAAATATATAGATAAAACATTCTTAAATTAACACAATATCCTCAAATCTTTCCACTATTTATATTGTGTACATGCACATATGTATATGTATAGTGTTCCAGACCACTCGTATGTTCTTTTTATCTTCGTAAGATAAGATCTAATTGTAATGTAAAAATTGTAATGTAAAATTTAAACAAAAATTGTATGGTTTAAAAAGATCTATTTACTGATCTTATCAGTTTGATCTTAAGTGGCGTCGCCAAGGTGGCGTCAGATTAAGGTCACGTTGATTTCTTTAAATGGAACATCCAACTTTTTATTCCAGTAACTAATAACTGATATCAAGAGCTTTTTAAAACATTATAATAAAATTATTTTTCATTGAGTACTTTTCAAGTTTCAAGGTTCGAAAGTTACAGTATCACTGACATTAGCAAAGCCATTGAAAATTATTCCTCTTATCCTCATTTCATTTTTATACTAAAGATTCATTTACAGTACAATCTCCAATAGCTTTGATCTTGATAATATTATCCAGGACATGATCCTGAACAACATTCAAAAGGTTTCAGCCGTCGGCTGGACACCTTGCGTAATGCTAATGTCGGTACTGTAACTTTCAAGTCTTATAACTCGAAAAGTATTCAATGAAAAATAACTTTATTGCAGTGTTTTGAAAAATTCTCGATATCAGCTATTAGATACTAGAATAAAAGTTGGGTATTCTATTTTAAAAAATCGACGTGATCTGACCTTGGCGACGCCATATAAGTCAATAAAAAGATCAATAAAAAGCTCTTTTTAAACTCACCAATTTTTGTCTTTGGACATTTTAAGATTGGACCTTTTATCTTGCGAAGATAAAAGAGTAGTCTGAAATACCTAAATACACCCACACACACACACACACGCGCGCGCGCGCGCGCATGCACGCACGCACGCACGCACGCACGCACGCACATGCACACGCACACTGGACGTAATAAAGCGACTGTATCAAGTTAATTTTTTGAAAAATATTCCAGACAAAAATTTTTCGACTTCAAGGGGGACATAATATGGCATTGATTAGACTTTCAGTAGTGTTGTCTAGGTCAGGACAAGGTCACGTTGAATTTTTTAAATAAAATCCTCCATTTTTCATTACATATTCTTATAGTATATCTCTAAAGCTTTCCAAAATACTATAATTAATTTCATTTTTATTAAGTATTTTTCGAGTTATAAGATTTAAAAGTTATAGTACTATCGGCATTAGCATTACTCAAGGTCCTGAACAGTATTCAAAAGGTTTTACCCATCGGACACAGTCGGACACCTTAACTTTCAAGCTTTATAACTCGAAAGGTATTTAATGAAAATGAATTTAATTACAGTGTTTTCGAAAGCTCTCTAGGTAAGCTATAAGAATATGTAATGAAAAATGGAGGGTTCCATTTAAAACAACGTGATCTTGCCCTGATTATCTTGGTAATGCGATCTAAGATCTAATCAATAATGTCATATTATGTTCCTCTTGAAAAACTTTTATCTGAAACATTTTTCAAGAAAATGCATTTCAAGAAATTAGCCTGGTACGGCTATTTTGTTACACTCAATATATACATGGATGTCTCACTTTAACTTTGATATCGAAACATTTCGAAAATTATAAAAAGTATGGAAAAATATTCTATAAAAAGATTGTAAGGTTTAAAAAGATCTATTTATTGATTATATTCGTTTAATATTTGATGGCAAGATCAGGATAAGGTCATTTCGAATTTTTAAGAGAATATCCTAGATTTTATTACATATTTTTATAATCCTTTCTGAGACCTTCTGAAAACGCTAAAATTTAATTCACTTTGGATCAGTCATTTTGAAGTTATTGAGATTTATATGATAAGATGTCCAACCAACGAAGATCATTGTTTGATTCAATGAAGACAAGATCAAAAGATGATCCTGTCAATGGAGACAAGATCAGAGAATTAAGGAACTTTGTCTAACTGTCATTATGTGTCACTCTCGAAATGAAATGTTCGAAGTGTGCACCGTTATTTTCTAAATACAAAATCGATCTGCGTCTAAAGTTTCATAAGACTCCTCTGAGTATTTGCGACGTTATCGCTTGATTGGCTCTTTTAACTCTTATATCTAATCTCGTGGTAGGTGCTTCCTAATATACAGCATCTATCACATCATAATAATGAACCATAAATGAACACGATTTAGGTTTGGTGATCTTGGAGGCCACCAGACTGAGCCTTCTTGACTTATCGAATGATTTGGATATTGCTTATCTAAGAAAATTCAAACATCTCGAGAGTAATGTACTATCCTGTTGAATACTATCCTGTTGAAACCAAAATCTTTAGCGGACATCCAGTGAAATAGTCCTGAATATATCTTAACAAATGATTTTGGAGAAAGTCTAAGTAAATTAATTGTGCATTCAAAAAGATGCGGTCCAATAATTTTTTTATTATATATGCCAATCCAAACATGGAAGTTCCAACATTGATTGATCACCTGTCGATATCAGTAAGGATGTGCTACCAATGATCAGTAATGACTGTAGAATCTACTGAGACTGCCATTGCTATGGAATGTGGTTTCGTCATTGAAACGGACATTCTAAAAAAATTTGGATTCTGCTCCAATGCATCTAGTGCTCATCATAAAATTGATCTCTCTCATTCTGCAATCATCTTCGCTCAATTCTTGTATTAGATAATATTGTAATAAGGATGTAAGGAGGTATTGTAACATTGAATGAGTAGATAGGGATTCCTAATTCATGTTCTATTTATCGAGTATTGAATTGAAATAAACCATGCCCGCTGCGAGAAGTTTAGGTCATCCATTGATCTTGCATTCACTAGTTGAATCAACCATTGATCTTCGTTGACTAAACAACTTATCATATAAATCTCGATAATTTCAAAATGGTTGATGTGAATTAAATTATAGATATATATTTTGGAAAGATCTTAGAAACGGCTATAATAATATGCAATAAAATCTAGAGAGTCCTATTTAAAAAATTAAAAGTGATTTCGTTCTGACTTTGGCAACGCCACCCAATGTTAAACGGATATAATCAGTAAATATATCTTTTCAAACCTTATAACTTTTGATGGAAATATTTTTCCGTATCTTTTATAATTTTTGAGATATTTCGATGTCAATGTTAAAATGCGCGCGCGCGCGCACACGCATACGCACACACACACGCACGCACGCGCACACACACGCACACACACACACGCACACACACACACGCGCACGCACACACACACACACACGCACGCACGCACACGCACGCACGCA